>Ga0247832_1000657_pt1 | contig 69086 bp, 57 predicted proteins | sample LaCruzMarch2015__10_FD_192407 | JGI IMG/M metagenome (GOLD analysis project Ga0247832, IMG submission 192407) | Freshwater microbial communities from meromictic Lake La Cruz, Castile-La Mancha, Spain - LaCruzMarch2015_4m | ecosystem: Environmental > Aquatic > Freshwater > Lake | place: Spain... | reverse complement strand
GGCGACGCGACCGGGAGATTCAGGAGGTGATCGCGCCATGAATGGCATCAATGGCATCAATGGCATCAATGGCATCAATGGCATCAATGGCATCAATGGCATCAATGGCATCAATGGCATCAATGGCATGAATGGATGGCTTGGCCAAACTGGCCGGCACACGCTCCGCATCACCGTGCTTCTCGTCGCCTGCTGCTGTGCCGCGCACGGCCGGGCGCAGGCGCCGGTCCGAGAACGCCCCCCCGGTGGCATGGGGCAGGCCGCGCAGTGGAAGGGCATGGGCGTGTCGAGCGGCGCTCCCTTGCCGCCGGCCGGGGATTTCGAGCCGCGGCGCCACGGACTGGAACTCGCGCGGGCAGGGCTCGCTCCCGACGTCATCGCCCGACTCGACGTCGAGATGCAGCGGCACGTCGCCGCGCGCAACGTGGCCGGGATCTCGGCGATCATCCACAGGGATGGTGTGCGCGGGTGGGGTGAGACGTTCGGCATGGCGGACATCGAGAAGGGCCGCGCCATGGACCAGGACGCCATCTTCCGCCTCATGAGCATGACGAAGCCCGTGATCGCCCTGGCGGCGCTCACGCTGTACGACGAGGGTAGATTCACACTCGATGACCCGATCGCGAGGCACTGCCCTGAGTGGGCGGAGCCGACGGTGAAGGATGGAAACGCCGTCGTGGCCGCGCGGGCGGCAATCACGCCGCGCATGCTCATGAGCCATTCGAGCGGCCTCGGCTACGGCGGTGGCCAGGCCGCAGCGGCGATGGCATACCAGGCGATGACGAAGCCGGGCGCGACCTTGAAGGAATTCTCCGAGGCCGTCGCGCGGGAGCCGCTCATGTTCCAGCCCGGCACGAGCTACAGCTATGGCATGGGCCTCGACATCCTCGGCCGTTACCTCGAAGCGCTGACTGGGCAGCCGCTCGACGTCATCCTGCGGGGGCGGCTCTTCGGGCCGCTCAAGATGCCCGACACCGATTTCCACGTCCCTGCGGAAAAGGTCGGCCGACTCTGTCAGATCTACGGCCAGCCGACTCCCGGCGTGCTGGTGCCGGGAACCGACCTCGCCTCCGTCAGCACGAAGCCCACGCTGTTCCTCGGCGGGCATGGGCTCTTCGGCACCATCGGCGACTACGAGCGGCTGTGCCGCATGATCCTCGGTCGCGGTGAACTCGACGGCGTTCGGGTGCTCGAACCGGAGACCGTGGACCTGCTGTTCGAAAACCACCTCCGGCATCCCACGATGAAGTACGGTCTCGGCGGCGTCGTCAACGGCGCGGGGAGCTACGGCTGGGGCGGCGCCGACGGCACGCAGTTCGTCGTGGATCGGAACAGGCGGACGATCACGCTCTTCATGGTGCAGACACAGCACTACAAGGCTCCGACCTACCCGGCGTTTCTGGCACTCGCAAACGAGGCGTGTGGCCTCCCGGCAACGCTGGCGCCGGCTCCGCAGTCCACTGCGGCGGTCGAGCCGACGGCGACGGCCGAACTTGTGGAAACGCTGAACCAGCCGTACGGGGCCGCACCGGGCGTGGATGCGAATCTTCTCGCGCTCGACATCCATGCGCCGAAGGCTGCCAAGGGGCTGCCGGTCGTCGTCTACGTGCATGGAGGGTACTGGAAGGCAGGCGACAAATCGCAGACGGGGCACTTGCCGGAGTTCTTCTGCCAGCGCGGCTTCGTGTTCGTGAGCGTGAACTACCGCCTCGCCCCGGCCGTGAAGCACCCGGTGATCATCCAGGACGTGGCCCGGGCGGTGGCCTGGGTGCACGACCACGTCGCGGAGCACGGGGGCGACCCGTCCCAGATCTTCCTCACGGGGCACTCCGCCGGCGCCCAGCTCGTGGCCTTGCTCGGCACCGACGCGACGCGGCTCGGCGAACACGGCAAGCCGCTTTCGATTCTGCGAGCCGTGATCCCGCTCGACTCGGCGGCGATGGACATCCGCAGCGTGGCGGCGAACGACCGCCGTGCCGACAGCCCGTACCGGGCCGCCTTCGGCGACGACCCGGCCGACTGGGCCGACGCCTCGCCCATCGTCCATGCTGAGACCAGGCGGCCACTGCCGCCGTTCCAGATCGTCGTCGCCTACGGTCCGGCGCTCGACAACAAGAAATCCGGCGTGGACGCCTTCGCCGCCACGCTGCGGAAGGTCGGCACGCGGGCCGAGGTCGTGGACGCCTCGTCCCTCCGTGAGCACCAGTCGCTCATCACCCAGTTCGGCACGCCGGGCGACCCCGTGAGTGCGGCGGTCCTGGAGTTCATCGAGAGTGTGCGGAAGGCCACGCCCGTCGCCGGGCTCGGCGGCGAGCGTGTCATCGAGCCAGAGGGCTCGACGGCGTCCGCCGCCGCCGGGCAGATCGAGGCCTACCGCCTCCGCGTGCTGATGAAGCGGTTCGATACGAACGGGGATGGCCGCATCACGCGAGATGAGATGCAGGCGAACCCGTTTCTGTTCGAGCGGATGGATGGAAACAAGGACGGCGTCGTCACCGCCAACGAGCTCGGCTTGTTGGAGCGGTGGAAGCAACCGTCCGCCATGCCCGGGCGTTCCCAGACGTTGAACCAGGAGCCATGAGGACGGATTCTGGCCCTCCACAAGGCACGACAGCGAGACGAACAGGTCATACAGCCACTCCCGAACGCGCTTGGTGGAACTCCTCTCTCAACCGGCTGGCTCGGACGCCTAGCATCGACCCGGCGGAGTTCGACCGCGCGAGCCATGACGAGGCTCGGGGCGCCTCCTCCCGGGTCTGGCGCGCGTATCAGGAGGTCATCCGGGAGGCGGGTGAGGCTCCGCTTCCACTCCCGCTGCTCTCCCCTGTCGTCGCGGAAATCGGTGGTCGCTGATCGGCGGCATTCGCAGATTTCCCGCTGCCCCACGTTCAGTCTGCCGCCCGACCGCAGACGGCGATCTCCGACAGTTCAGGCTTTTCGGCAGCACGACCACGTCGTCCCGCTTGCCCACTCCGAGGTTTGCGACGCGGACAAACGCATGCCCGTCGACTCGTGGAAGTGTCGCACCATGTGTTCCGACAGACGGATCGTGCCCCTACCTCCGAAGACGTCCGGCAATATCTATGCCAAGGCATTCGACCGATTGCGCTAGCTTCATGCGATCAGTCTGCGACAAAACACCGATCGAGTGATGGACGAGTCTGGCATCGATGGATACGAGCTTGAGGAGCCGAACGGTCGAGGGCTTGGGGAGGCTGATCGCGGCCCAATCCTCAAGCGAAACATCAAACGGATCACGCGGTTCATGCGTCGTGATTCTGGCCAGGAGAAGATCGTTTAAATCGATGGCGAGAACCACGCCAGGGCGGCGCTTCCGGCCCTGCATGTCCGTGAAGGGAAACTCTACGGACACCACTTCCCCAACCTTAAATGCTGTCATAGACCGCATCGTCCGGGGAGTCGTCCCTGAAAAACTCTTCGATAGCCAGTCGCTGCCAGTCGAGTTCCTCCGGTGCGCGGCCAATCAGGTGAGGCAGGTCCCGATACAGCCGAAGTTGGTCAGCAAGCGGCAGCGCCTCGATCGCTTTTTCAATTTCCTGAACAGTAGTCATGGGTGGCCGAGGTTGGTCGTGACGCGGCTTTCCTAGATTATAGACTTCCTTTCGCTCGTTAGGGCTACCGTCCTGAGACGACCTGTCCGCCGTGAACCGTGCTAGCACCGCCTCCCGTGCCGCCTCGGGAATCCGCATGCCCGCCACGAGAACGACGGCGCGGGCGAGCAACTCGATGCGATCGGCCGAAATTGCGTCGCATTTTGCGTCGCAGACGGACTCGACCCTTCGATTTCCCGAGTGAAACCGTGGTTGTTCGGTTCCTATCCCCGCCATTTCACGCCGGCAGGGCCATCCATGGCCCCGGCGGGCTGTTTTTTGCGCGGCATCCTCCCGCTTTTACGCCGGCGCTGCTGTCCATCGTGCGGGAGCCGTTAGTGAATTGCGCCTCACCGCCGCGGCTTCTTCTTCGGTGGCGGAGGCGGTGCGTTGAACCGGTGCTTCTCGTCCGGCCCCTCGTCATTCTCGATAGGGCCATGGCCAACGTCCTCCACGATTTCGTGGTGCTGGACATCGAACCACTGCTTGAAGACCTTCAGGCTCCGGTCCTGCGGCCACACCTCCACGTCCGTGTTCCAGCCCTCCAGTTCTCGGCAGAAGATTTCATCGCAGACCTTCTTCAGAACCTTCTCGGCGTCCGCAGAGTCCTCGTAGTCCGGCACGAGATAGAGCGTCGGCCCCATCTCATCGAGTGTCACCTCGAGGGCGTCCTCATAGTCGACCGCACGCAACCAGTCGCAGAACGGCTTTTTGGGACGAACGATCACGGCGCTGCGATTGAGCATCTGTGCATTCCATGGGTTGGCGGGCGGGAGTTGAACACCACCCCATCAGGCTCCTGCCTGCCGCCCTGTTCCGCAATCCATCCTCTCGGCCGACAAACTCATCCTCGACACCTGGGCCGATATGGGTCCGGTTGGTGAACCGGTGCTGGGGCCGTTCAGGAACCGGACGGAGGCGTTGGAGGCAGAGCGGGGTTGGCTGCTTCGGTCAGCGATCAGGCCGCTTCCGTCTCAACCTTTCCCGGCAACTTGCTAAGGAGGACTTTCTGCAACTCGATCTTGTTGCCGGCGTTGTCTACGTCGATGCCCACGAGCCTCCCTTCGGCGTCGTAATCCAGGACAACGCCCTCCGAAATCTCACGGCTGTCAACGCTCGGGCGGTCGCACAACTCGATGTACAGAGAGTCGGTATCGGCGTGATAGTTGAGCTTCACGGTTGGAATCCTCGGTCGGGGAAGGCGTTGTGAATCGTGATTTTATCCTCCAGCGTAACCACTCGCAGGTACCGGCCGTCCAGTTCGGGAATTGCAGCCCAAAACCTCCAGCGATTGGTTTCCTGAGGCTCGGAATGGACGGCGTTTTCGATGACAAAGACGCACCATTCGGGCTTGATGTATGGACGCTTGCGAAGCACCTCGTTCAGGAAGTAGTTCGTGAACAGGTAGTCGACCATGAGGGTCGTTTCCGGCAGCCGCACGTCCATCGATCCATAGCGGAATTCTAGCAGAGCCACACGCCTACTGCCCTGCTCGACTATTCCGGAATCCGCGTAGCCGGATTGGTCAACTCGGCGATCACCCGCGCGAGCACTGCGGCCCGCTCAGCCTCGGCCAGACTCATACCGGCCACGAGGATGACGGCGCGGGCGAGCAGTTCCACCCGATTACGTGAAATTGCGTCGCATTCTGCGTCGCAGTTGGACGCGACCCTTCGATTTCCCGAATGAAACCGTATTTGTTCGGTTCCTGTCCCCGCCACTTTCTTTACGCCGGCCGGGCCATCCATGGCCCCGGCGGGCTTTTTTTTGCGCGGTTTCGTGCCGCGGGCCAGTTTTGGTAACTGGCGCAATTCCCGAAGAACCCGCTGCAACCTGAATGGTGGCAGCGGGTTCTGTCGTTTCGTGCGGCTCCGTGCTGCCGGATGCGGACGCCTGCGGAGTCGCATTTCGCGTCGCAATGGATGCGCGGGGGAACGTCAACGTGCGGGAGTTCGCCCGCCGGCACCACGAACACGACACGTTCCAAGAGTACCTCGACGTATTCGCGGCGGCCACCACCTCGCGATGAGCACGTGGGCTTCGAGCAGTATGCCGGGCGGCCGCGCCTGCGACGATTTGCTGCGTTCGCCGCTACCGTTGTAAGCTGCCGCCATGGGGACACTCATCCGCAACTACTTACGCTCCTCGCGGCGTGCGGTCCGGAATATTTTCAACGTCTTCTCCGGCGGTGTCGACCGACCAAAGTCCGCGGCACATTCGCGAGGCATCTCGCTGATCAATGGATGGCCTGCTGGGCAGCCGAATGCCGTTCCGCCAGGATCCAGCGGCAACCCGTTGGAGGAGTATTTCGACAGCGTCACGGAGGGCGCCGGCCTTTGGAAATGGCGACACTATTTCGACATCTACCATCGGCATCTGAATCGTTTCGTCGGACAGAAGCCCGTCGTGGTGGAAGTCGGTGTGTACAGCGGAGGCAGTATGACCATGTGGCACTCGTACTTCGGCGCGGGCGCCCACGTTCATGGCATCGACATTGAGCCCGCCTGCCGAGCCTACGCGGCCCACAACACCACGATCCACATCGGAGATCAGGGCGACGCTGGGTTTTGGCGTGAATTCAGGTACCAGGTCCCGCTGGTCGACGTGCTCATCGACGACGGAGGCCACGAGCCGGGCCGGCAAATGGCAACTGTTGAAGGGATGCTCACCCACATACGCCCTGGCGGCGTCTACATCTGTGAGGACATCACCGGTTCAGACAACGCCTACTGGGCCTTCGCGCGGGCTCTGGCGGACGGATTGCATCCGTACTCCCCGACGTCCAGTCCGAAGGGTCATATCAGCCCCACCACCGCCTTCCAGGCTTCGATTCAGTCGGTACACGTGTATCCGTTCGTCGTGGTGATCGAGAAACGCCCTGTGTCAATGCCGTCATTTTCTGCACCGAAGCACGGAACGCATTGGCAGCCATATCTCTGATGCGTGAATCGCCACGATGGACTGTTTAGTTTTTGATCAACAGCCTTCCGGTATAGTCCAGCCGGAGCATGAGGTAGTGCTCTTGCTGCTCCCGCAAATACTCGTCGATCGCCCTCCGCGCGCCCTGCCAGTGCCCATAGTCATCCACGATCAGGACACCGTTCGGGCTCACTCGCGGAAACAGGTGGTTCATCTCGTGACGCGTCGACTCATACCAATCGGTGTCTAATCGGAGCAACGCGATCGACGCCGGCGCGGTTGCGGGAATCGTCTCCTCCACCGCCCCTTTGACGAGATGGATCCTTTCGGGCGGATATCCTGTCGACAGCATGTTGGCGTGGACTTCGTCCACACTGGCGCAGCACCAGACCGAGGAAGCGTCGTCTGGTGACTGCGAAGCCAGGAGCTCACTTGCCAGAAGACCGTCCAGAGATGTGTCCAGATCCGTCGGCGGCGTCATCCCCTCGTAGGTGTCGAAGAGCCAGAGATCCCGATCATGAACCCCCAACTGGGCAAGAGCCAAAGCGACGATCATCGAACTCCCTCCCCGCCATACGCCGCACTCGACAAAATCGCCAACGATTCCCCGGCGCACCACGTAGTGGATAGCCTCCAGCAAAGCGACTTGTCGGGCGGTACTCGTCATGGTGAACGCCGCGACACGCTGAAGGATCGACTGATCCGCGGGCGCAATATTCGGAGGCCCTTCCGGCCCTGCCGCCTGGGATGCCGCCTGGATCATTCCATCGCGTTTCCGCATGATGCGACCGATCCCTCGCCACACAGAGCTGATTGTTCTCATCTATCAGTTCCGTCGAATGAACGGGTCAACGCCTGAACCATATTGCGGAAGCGATACCCCAGTCTCCGAAACCTTTCCGGAAAGACCTGTTTTCTCTCCCACTCCATCCGCCAGTCGGTGCGCCAGTCGTGTGCGACGGCCTCGATCGCGCGATACCGGGACAGCACACTCGACTGCGACGCCACGTCGAATGGATTCACCACGTCCACGAAAGCAGGTTCTTCGCGACGAATGGCCTCGCGCCAAGCCGCCTTGATGGGCGTTCCGTCACTCAGTCTGTCCAGCTGGCAACCCCACGGCACGCACTCGCTGAGTCCTTCCGAGAGAACGTCTCCATGGAAGCGATCTACCAGACTCTTCAGGCATGGTATCTCGTCGATGCGGACGCGATTCTCGTGGCGGAGATACCCTGCTGGATCGTGGGGGGTCATGCCGCTGAAGTGGAAGAGCACCAGCGGCTCTCCGCTGACAGACACTCCTGACGTCGAGATCTCTCCGGTCGACCCTTCCTCAAACGTGGCTTGCGACAGTGTCCAGTGGCCCGCATTCATGCCGGCATGTCGGAGGACTCGCACATCCGAGAACATGCCCGGCACCAGGCACAGCCATCGCTGATCAACGAAGAGTCCAGCGGGCTGATCCACGATACAGTGCTTTCTCAGCATCGACTTCCACCAACTGAGGCAGGAACGCCCGACGCTGGTATCTCGCACGCCGAAGAATCCGGCGTTGAACGTACCCGCAGATGTAAAAAGGGATTCGTGGGGCCGCAGGCCGTCTTCAGGCAGGGGCCGTAGCAGGTGCGGAGTCAGAACGATCGAGTCGTTTTCCAAAGCCTTCCAGGCCGGCGACAAGGGCCCATACAGCCCCATGTCGCTGTCGAGGTAGACGACCTCTTGGTATCCCCACCTGGTCATAAGGCACTCGATGGCATGAGGCTTCAAAGCGCACACCAGTTCGAATGGCGTGTATTGAAATGAGTAACGCTGCCACCGATCGATGCCCAATTCATCGCCAAACATGACTTGGGCATCCAGTCCATCGGCGGTAGCCCCCTCGGGCAGGCGGTCCACGATGACCACGAAGCGGTCGACTCGCGGTTCGTGACGCTCACACTGGCGCATCAGAGCCTTGGCATACGCAAGGTAGTTCCGCGTGACGATGGTCACGATGCCCCGCCTACTCATGTCTTCGTCGCCACACGTCAGCGAATACCTTCCATGCCCTGCACCGGAGGCAACGCCGCGTCCGGTGCGACGTGATGAATCGCGAATCGCGTCTTCGCGATGTGAAAACAGTCGCCGTGCTGCCGCAGGAATTCGTTGACAGCCTTGGTCACTCCTGCGCACTCGCTGTTTTCCCGCTCCCAGGTGTAATCATGCCACAGAATCCAGCCTCCGGGACGGACGAATGTGAGCGCCTTGGCCGTGTCCTGCTTGACGAACGGATAGGTGTGATCGGCATCGATGAAAACCATGTCGGCACGGCCGATGAGATCGTCGGCTTCGAAATGCAGCGTGTTGCTGCACCGCTGCTCGATCATCGGCTCGTAACGTGTCCCGTGAAACAGACAGCCGAGACTGAATTCCTGCAGGCCTGTTCCCAGCCCATGCTCGTGTGTCTTGCGTTGGGTGGGATCGAGATCGATGGTCGCAATGCGGCCGCCGCTGTCCATATTCGCCGCCATGACGAGCGTCGACCCTCCCTGGAACGTTCCGAATTCGATGACAAATCGGGGGTTCACCATTCTGGTGATCGCCCCCAACGCCAGAAGCTCATGCTCAGGCATCGCCCACAGGTGGGTCCGCATGAGCCGGGGAAGCATACGCACTTCAGCGAGATCGGCACCCGGCAGAATGTCGTCAAGCTCCCGCGTGGGCAGAATGAATTCAATGCCATCTGCCACCGCCAGAGCCGCTCGAAGTCTATCATCCGGATGCAGCGTGGCGAGGTCTTCCGCACGGAGGGCATCCGGGCCTATCGCATGGATCGATGGCCATTGCGAGGATGAACCTGCCCGGGACCGCAGCAGCCTTCTCGCTGCCCTTGTCCAGGATGCCACAGTAAACAGTTTCATCCCGAAGTTCGTCTTCACCGCTGGGGGCATAGATACATCCGGGGCTTCGCCGACGGCGATCGGTCAAAGTATACTTGCCGCCAGCGACGGTGCCGACCGAGGGCGGTACCCTCATTCGCCCGTCCCCGGACATTGCACTCCCGATGACCACCGAGGGATTCACCACCAGCAGGCCGCGTCTGGATTTCCTGCACGGGCTGCGGGGTCTGGCCGCGCTGACGGTCATGCTGTTTCACGTGACCCTCAATACCGCCCCCGAAAGTGCGGGACCGATCGTCAGCCTGCTCAATGTGCCGCTCCTGCACGGTTACCTGGCGGTCTCCGTGTTTCTGGTGCTGTCGGGATTCCTGCTCGCCATGCCCGTGGTGACCAATGGTCTCATGCTGCGGGGCGGGATCCGGGGATTCATGTGGCGGAGGTCGATGCGGATCCTGCCACCGTATTATGCGGCCTACCTGCTCGACATGCTGTTCTTCGCCGGTGCGAACTGGCTGGCATCACTCCTCGGACGCGATCCCGGGGTGGTCGTGCACTCCCAGATCGCGACTGGCTACCGCTGGCCGACCGTCGTCGCCCACCTCCTGCTCGTGCACAACTTGAGCCAGGAATGGGTCGACGGCATGGATTCGATTCTGTGGTCGATCGGCTGCGAATGGCAGATCTACCTGCTCTTCGCGATTGCACTCGTGCCGCTGTGGCGGCGGGGCGGGCTATGGACGATGCTCGCCGTCTGCGCGGCTCTGGCAGCCGCGATTACGGAGGCGTTTGCGCGCAATTGGTGCGTCTACTTTCTTCCCTGGATGATCCCGATCTTCGGTATCGGCGCCGCTGGAGCAAGCGTCGCGTTCGGTACGACTCAACGATCGGCGACCATGCGCCGCTTGCCGTGGGGGGCGATCACGCTCGCGGCGGTCGTCGTACTTTTCGCCGGCATCTGTCTGCTGGACGCCAGCGTGCCGCCCGCCACACTCAAGGGCCGGTTGCCGGTGCCCTATTACTCATTTTCATTCCGAGTTCGTTGGATCTACGACGTGCTGGCCGCGGTCGCGACGGCATCGCTCATCGTCTGGCTCACGCTGGGCTGCCGGCATGGCGACGCGGCAGCGGGCATGGTGTCACGCGTGCGGACGATGCTCGAATCGCGTTGGCTTCAGGGACTCGGCCGGTTTTCCTACAGCCTTTACCTCACCCACGGCATCGTTCTGGTGTTCATGGCGAGGGCGACGGCATGCCTGTGGCCACATCGGCTTGTGCACTGGGCCGTCATGATGATCGGGTGCACACTGGCGAGTCTGGCCTTCGGATACCTGTTCCACCTCTGCGTTGAACGCCGATTCATGACCGGTGAGACGCGTGGGATGTTTTCGCCGCGAGCAGCGTCGCCGTCGGGCGTGGCGTCGTGCAATAGCCCCGCGTCGGCCAGCGCGTGGGTGGGATCGCGGCCACACTCGCGACGGACGGCCGACATACCGAAGGCTGACACGACGGCAGCCGCCCCTGCCGCAAGGACTGTGTCCGATGGCTGATACCGCGGGTCTGCCGATCGAGCCCACCCCACCATTCGACCCGCTCGTGCACTGGGCCGGCAGGTTCGCCGTGCGACGGGCAGTGAAACGCGTGCTGCTGCGGCAGACAGACCTCGCAACCGAATGGCGCTACTGGGGGCAGTCCCGCCGCCTGCCGGATGGCCGACCGGGCAGCCTGCTGCCCGGTGCGAGCCTGCTCGGCTGCAGCCGGGCGGAAAACGGCATCGGTGAGTCGTGCCGCCTCGCGGCCGCTGCGCTCGCGGAGTCAGGCGTGCCGTTCGGTGTCGTGAACATGCCGTTTTCGCTCCACTGCCGCCACGGCGACCTGCGGGCGGCGGCACACGAGATCGCGTATCCGGCCCACAACGCAAACATCCTCCACATGAATCCGCCGGAAATGCGGTTCATGGGGGAAATGCTCGGCCGCCGCGGCCGCCAGGGCCGAGTCACCATCGGTGTGTGGCACTGGGAGCTGCCGGTCCTGCCTGCCGACTGGCGGCCGTTTCTGCGGGATGTCAACGAGCTCTGGGCACCGTCGCGGTTCATCGAGCGGATGCTCCGCGATGCGGGCGCGAAGGACGTGGTGTACATGCCGCATGGTGTTCACGTGCCGGAGGGCGAGCCGATGCCCCGCAGCGACCTGGGCCTGCGCGACGATGACTACGTCTTTTTCTTCATGTACGACGTCGCCAGCTACCAGGAGAGGAAGAATCCCGAGGGGGCCATCCTCGCCTTCCAGCGGGCATTTCGGCCGCATAGCCCTGCCACGCTCGTCGTGAAGCTCAACAACGTGCACTTCCGACCGGCAAAGGCTTCTTTCCTGGAGGAGGTGGCCGCCGGCTGGCCCAACATCCGCTTCGTGGAGCAGCCGTTCGACCGCGGGCAGGTCACGGCACTCATGCGAGCCTGCGACTGCTTCGTCTCGCTGCATCGCAGCGAAGGATTCGGGCTGGGGCCCGCCGAGGCGTTGGCACTCGGCAAGCCCGTGATCGCCACCGACTGGTCGTCTACCACCGATTTCGTGCACCGCGAACACGCCTGCCCGGTGGGCTATCGGCTGGTGGCGGTGGGAAAGGACGTCGGCCCCTACGAGGCCTGGCAGCAATGGGCCGAGCCCGACCTCGACGAGGCCGCGGAGTGGATGCGGCGGCTTGCGGGTTGTCCGGAGACCGGCCACGAGCTTGGCCGCAGGGCGGCGGCGTTCATGGCGGCAGAGTTTTCGGCCCGTCGGGCCGGCGAGCGTATGCGGCAGCGGCTCGTGGATCTGGGAACCCTGGCGCCGGCGTGATCCGTTCTGAGGCCGCATCACCGCACTCGAGGAGCCGTAAAACGGGAGGTCATCCGCTGCAAGGCCGGTGCCGTGCGCTGGGATGGTCGCCGGCATCGAGCACCGGCGCCCATTTCTTGCGGAACTTCAGCTGATTCACGGCGGCCTGCGCCGCGGCCCGCGCGAAGTCGGAACTGGCATTTTCGACATGCACGATCCTGGCCGCAGGCTGGAAGTAGACGCGTTTTCCGGCCGCCCGTGTCTTGAAGGCCAGATCCACGTCCTCGTAGTAAGCCGGCAGATAGAACTCGTCGAAGCCGCCAACGTCGAGGAACAGTCGGCGCGGCATGAGGATGCCGGCGGCAGAGCAGTAGTCCACCTCCTCGATCCGGTCGTACATGCCGGGCAATTCACGCTGCCGCCACCCGCGCCGGACCGCCCGGCCGTCGCGGAGCACGTCGGCGCCCGCCTCCTGGAGCCTGCCGTCGGGAAACAGGAGTCTGGCCCCCACGAGGCCCGCGTCGGCGTGGGTGCGGAATACGCCCAGAAGCGATGAGAGTGCGCCCGGCTGAATCACGGTGTCGTTGTTGAGCAGCAGCAGAAATTCTCCGCGGGCCTCGGCTGCGAGCAGGTTGTTGCTCCGCAGATAGCCGAGGTTTTCACGACTCTTCGTCAGCCGCAGGCCGGGCACGCCCTCGAAAAACCGTCCACTGCCGTCGGGGCTGTGGTCGTCGCAGAGCAGGATCTCGATTGGTTCCTCGCAGGCGGTCTTCATCAACGCGACCAGCGCGTTGAGTGTGACTTCGGGGCGGCCGTGCATCGCGATCAGCACCGACACGGAGGGATGTGCCTGCTCGGGAAATGCGAGCGCTGCAGCAGCCAGCCGCCGTCGCATCACCGCCTCGCCGACCGGTCGCAGGCGGCACCGGGTCACCGCCCTACGCATCATGGAACCTGGCCCGTTTGTGACCTCGGTGACTACCCGGCTTATGAAGCCACTCCAGCGAGTCATGACGAGGCGACCTCCGCGATGCCGACGGATGAGGCGACGTTTCGGCAGCCGCACGTCCATCGTTCCGTCGCGGAAGTCTAGCAGACCCAGACGCCGCCTGATCCGGAGTTCATCCGGGGGAGTGGGGTGAGGCTCCGCGTCAGCCTCTCGGTGCTCTCCCCTGCCCTTGCGGATGTTCGTGGTGACTTCGCGGCGGCGTTCGTAAGCTCGGCAGTCACCCGCGCCAGGACTGCCTCTCTCCCTGAACCAGGAACCCCCATGCCCGCCACGAGGACCACAGCCCGGGCCAGCAACTCGATGCGATCAGCCGAAAGTGCGTCGCATTCTGCGTCGCACTTGGACACGACCCCTTGATTTCCGGTGTGTCACCGCGTTTGTTCGGTTCCTATCCCCGCCCAATTTGGGACGGCTCCGGAGTCGCCTTACGAGCCGCCCGTGGCCTCTTCAATGAGCGGGTCGAGGCCCGACAGCCGCCAGTTCTGGCAGAGGTGGCGTATTGCGGCCATGTCGGCATCGGGGTTGCGGCCGAGGAGCTCGACGATGTCCGCACGAGACTTCGTGCCTCCGGCGTAGAGTTTGAGCGCAACCAAGTGTGGAAGAGGCACGATCCTCAGGCAGCTTCCGGGACGGATGACCGTATCGGCCGCCGCAAGTCCGCCTTCGATAACCGCCGGAAACCGGCCGCCGTAGTTCACGATCTGGACGAGGCCGAATGGGCCTCGCACGTCGACAACACCGCCGAGCGGATCCTGTCCGTCTGGCTCTCGAAGCTCGACCTCGAAGCCCGCCGTCCGCAGCGCGTCGGCGGCCTGTCGCAGCGTGCCAAGATCGGTGTTCACGCCGAGATCAAGATCCTCGGTAAACCGCACATACCCGTGCGCCGCCAACGCGACGGCACCGATGACCACCGCCCCCACGCCCCGTGACTCGAGAATACCGGCGACCTCTTCCGCGGCCCGAATAACCCCCTCGGGATCGCTCATGGATCACGCCTCGCGGGGCGACGGACGCAACGCCGCGAATCTCGCAGCCATCCCCAGCGCTGCTTTGACCCGCTCTTCGACCGTCATTCGGCGGATACGGTCGATCTCAGCCTGCCGCGAGGCGGCATGACTGACACTGGGGCGAAGTCGGGGAAAAGATCGCTCGTCTTCCATACCTTCTATGGTAAATGAAAAAGGTTCCGACTTCCAAGCGCAAGCAGATCAAAGGGACAGACCGGCCAAACGGCACTGCCAGCAACTGGGCATGCCCAGCTACCGGCCCTGCATGGCTAACAACGCGGCTGGTACCAAGTTGGGGGCAGCGTCAAGTCAGGGGAGCCCCATCGTTGGCAAGGGCCTGACGATCGGCTGCTCCCGGGGTGGTCTACCCTCGCACGGAGGGTATGCTTTTGCTCGCCAGCGGCCTTTGAAAACGGTTGCCCGTTATCCCGAGTTGGAATCGTGGCGGCGAGACGCATTCCGAGGCGAATACCTATGAAGAACAACAATGCCTCCCCCGGTCCGGCCGACCCCAATCGCATGGCCCACAACACGATCGAGACCTTTGAGATCCTCAAGATCCTCAATGGCCCAGTGACCGGAAGCCACCAGATCCCGGAACTCTTGGCGGCCACCGAAGAGACCTACCGCCCGTTACGCAGGGTAGTGCCAATCCTCACCGTGCTTGATGACGGCTCGATCGACGAGGGTGAGCAGATCCGTATCCGTAAAGACTCTTTTGTGATCGGCCGCACCAGCGGGGATCTGGTCATCCCAAACGACGATGCGATGTCGAGCCGTCACGCCGAAATCAGGATGAAAAACATCGGCGGCCACCGGCAATGGACGCTCCATAATCTCGGCAGCGTCAACGGTACGTTTGTGCGGGTCGGCAGTGCAGTGCTTGCCGACGACACCATCATGATTCTCGGCTCACGTCGGTTTCGTATTGAGAAGCCCGTGGCGAAGAAGTCGGAGCCACTCAGCGAAGACACGATTAGGCTCGATCAGCAGGCCGACTCGGAGCAAGTCTGGCCCATCCTGACGGAGACTTTTATGAAACCAGACTGCCTGAGGTTTTCGCTCCAAGCACCGCAGCTCTCAATCGGTCGCAAAGGCGGCGGCTGCCATATCGAGCTTGACGACCCGCTCGTGGCCACGCTGCATGCCGAACTCATCGCCGACCCGAGTGGCACTTGGAAACTCATCGGCAAGAAGACCCGCAATGGCGTCTGGGTCACGGCGACGACCACCCCGCTCGCGTCCTGCTGCTTCTTCCAGTGCGGCGAGCAGCGGTTTCGGTTCGTGATTCCTTAGGCTTATGGCGAATTTCCGCGAGCCTTGCTGCACCCACACCCGTCGCGATTCCATATCACCGTTTCAAAGCCAAGACCAGGACACCGGCGCCGACCATGAGAATGCCGAGCCATTCACGACCCGATGGCCGCTCGTGAAGGAACAGCACGGCAAACACGGCGACCAGCACAAGGCTGAGCTTGTCGACCGGGGCCACCTTCGAAGCCTCACCCACTTTCAAAGCCCGGAAGTAGCAGACCCACGACGCCCCGGTTGCCAGGCCCGACAGCATGAGAAACAGCAACGTTTTCGCCGGAAGTGTCAGCGGGTTCGTCCACTTCCCAGTCGCGATCACGAATGTGGCTAACACCACCGCGATGACCCCGGTCCGCACGAGGGTCGCCAAATCGGAATCGACCCCCGTCAGTCCGACCTTTGCAAATATGGCCGTCATCGCAGCAAACACAGCCGACAACAGCGCCCAGACAAACCACGCTCCACTGGTCTCCATCTGATCAGTCTCCACGCCCGGATGTGTCGGTGACGTCGAATATGCCGTCGCTGATCGCCCCGACACTCGGCTGTATACCTTTCGCCATCACGAAATCGTCCATCACAAAGCCGCCACCGATCTCGAACACAGCCTCGCGGACGACCGCAAAACCAGCTGCCCGATAAAACTCGACCGCTCCTGTGTTCCGCCTGTTGACCTGCAGCCAGATCATTCGCCTCCCACGTTCGTGAGCCTGGCCCTCCACATGCTCGAGCATGAACCGACCGAGCCCCAGGCCGCGGTGGGATCTGAGCAGATAGAGTTGCCCGAGCTTCATGGCGGCCATGTCAGTCACTTCGCCGTCGAGGCCCGCCATCTCATAGCCACAATAGCCGACGGGTGCGCCCGCGACCCGCAGCAGCATGAGCCACCTATCGCCTGCCTGAATGTGGTCCCATAGGGCCTCGTCGCTGAACCGTCCTGTCACCATGAAGTCGATCTGGGCGGAAGAGACGATTCCGGTGTAGTGCTGCCGCCAGATCGTCCCGGCGAGTTCTCGAATTAGTGCGAAGTCGGGCTTGCGAACAGGTGTGAGCGTAACGTCAGCGGGCAGCATCGATCCCTCCTGCGAAGGCAAGAGCAGAGCCATCACGGACCGCGCAGCGTGGCAGGCGCAAAGATCGCATCGTCCAGATCCGCGTTGAGCGTCACGTTCGTATAGGTGAATTCCGCCGTCAGTGGCGGCGGCTCGCCGGGCGTTTCCGGCCAGTCGTACACGTCAAACCGCACTGGCACGTGCAACTCGGAATCGATCGACATGCTCGCACTGTGGAACTGCAGGCCGTCACGCCGCAGCGGGTGCGTGATTCGCAGCATCTGACAGGGGCGACCATTGATCGTCGCTGTCGTGATGTGCTCAACGATCGTGTTGTCGCCGGACGGGTCGGCCACGACATCCTGCTCCAGAGTGCTGATCGTCCGATCGAGCACATGGGAAAACCCGATCTCGTTGATCGGCATGAGGCTCTCCCGCTTGACGCTCTCACCAAACGGGTCGATGTCGATGACGACGTACCCGAAACGTTTTCCACCCTTGCGGACCAGCAGTTTGTTGTCATTTTTGCCGGCGACAAAAAGAGCTTTCCTTCCTTCGACATCGGATGGACCGAGAAACTCGAGCAGCACGCTGAGTGGCTGCGTCACCTGCCCGTCCGCATGCTTTTGCTCGCGGACCCGCATGTCGATGTAGTAGTAGTCCTGCAAGTCGCCGTCGATGCGCTCACGCTTGGTGACCCGGCACGTGAAGTCGCGTACGGCCTGCTGCAGGTAGGCCTGCTCTTCACGGGCGAACTTCAAGACCCACACAAGTGGATGGTCTGAGGCCAGCCGCTTGCCGGCAACGGGCTGACGAAGGGCTTCGGCCCCAGTGGCAGATGCTGGCTTGGCAGTGGCGGAAGCCGGCATGGCAGTGGTGCCAGCCTGCTGAGCATGAACGCTTTGGAGACTCCCTCCTGGCCCACTGAACGTGAGCAGAAACGCCACACTTGTGCGAAGCCATCGTCGAAACATGGCATGATCCATCGAGATCGGACTTCCGACGGTTTCAGTCTACCGGCTGTTGGCTGGTATCCTAGCGAAATCATCAATCCAGGGCACGGGTACGTAGGTTTGTGCTCATGTCCCCGATCCCCCGGCTCACGCCGGGGGCTTGTTTTGGGGAGGGATGCCGTCGAATACGCGTCGACACTGTGCATCGCCTCGTTCACTCCCTTCGCCAGAGCCCGTTGGAACGGGGCACGATCGATGAGCGGTTCCGTGATGCCAGTCCGTCAGCAGATCGTCTATGTCATCGCCGGCGATTCTTTAGCCTCCGCCCGACGGTACGTGGACGGTGCATGCCTGTCGATTCACTCGCTCCGCAGATTCCATCCGATGGCTTCGGTCGTATGTGCGTGTGACCAGCAGATCTACGCGGCCGTTCGCGATACCGGGCACCCTCTCCCAGATCTCGTTGACCGTTTGATCGAGTGTCCGGACGCGAGCGGAGGCCCCGTCCACCGCAGCCGGCACATCAAGACCTCGCTGCGGCAGCGGATCGAGGGGCCGTTCATCTCCATCGACGCAGACACGCTCGTCTGCGGTCCGTTGGACGAACTGTTCGAAAACCCGAACGATGTGGGATTCACCATCGACCGTTTTTTCCCTGATGCCCCCGGATTCTTCCCTGCCTGGCTGAGACCGTTTTACAGCCGCCTGGGATGGCCGCCGACCACTCGTTACTTCAGCGGCGGGATCTTCCAGGCGTCAGACACGCCTGCAGCCGCGGCCCTTTTTTCCGCCTGGCATGCATCGTGGCGGCAGACGGTCGAAATCGGGATCGTGTCGGATCAACCTTCGCTGAATCGGGCGATCGCCACCACGCCACACTCGATGACAGAGTATTCGGAGTCGTTCAACTGGTTTGTCGGCAGAGCCGATCAGGAGACCACCGCTGACACACGGGTGATATCGTTCCTCGCCTCGCAGCAAGAGATGGCCGCCTCGTATGAGGCGCTCCTCGAGCGCTTCGCGGTCGACCGGATCGTCGACCACGATCGGCTCGTCGAACTGACTTCCCCCGGCACTGCCTTCGTTCGACAGCGGAAAGCCTGGTCCCGACAGCTTTGGGAGCGACTGGCCGTGGGGATAAAGTTCATGGCAACCCGATATCGGCTCCGGGATCCGAGAGGCGAGTGACGCCTGCAGCGACTCATCACGGCGGAGGCATAGCGGAGGCGGATCATCGCGCACTCCCGACCGGACTCTCATCGGGGCGTCGACTCCACCTCGTTGAAAAGCTCTTCCAAACCCTCATGAAACAGCACTTCGGCCTTCCATCCGAACAGTTCCCACGCCAGGGTGGAATCGACCACGGCTGAATGGACGTCACCCACCCGGGCATCGACGTATTCGATGGCGGTCGGATACCGGGCTGCCACCATCTCGGCGAGTTGCCGGATCGACACGCTCTCGCGTGCCACCATATTGACGGCGCGGCCACGGACGTCGGACTCGAGTGCGAGTCCGAATCCCCGGGCGATGTCCCGTGCGTGGGTGAACTGACGGCTCTGAAGTCCAGTCCCCTGGATCGTGATCGGCTCACCGCGGCGGGCCATCGCGATAAACCGGGAAAACACCGAGTTTGGACGCATTCCGGCGCCGAAGGCGGTCCCAAGTCGCAAGGCGACGGTCGGTACATCCATCAGCCTGTCGGAGGCCAGTGCCATCGACTCGCCCGCATGTTTGGTGATGTTGTAGGGGTGATCGGGAGCACACGGATGTGTCTCGCAAACAGTCTTCTGCTCCGGCTTGCCATACACCTCCCAGGTGCTCGCATAGACGACCCTCCGCACGCCGTTGCGCCGGGCTGCTTCCGCCACGTACGCCGTTCCAACGACGTTGGCCGCGGCCGCGGTGGCAGGTTGGGTGGCGGCGAGGTAGACATCGCCCACCCCACCGAGGTGGCAGATCCCGTCGATCCGCTGGGTCGCGGTCGTGAGTTGCGGTAGATCCAGGAGGTCGCCGAGGACCATGGACGCGCCCCGGACGCGTTCGCCGCAGGCCGGGACGCAGTCAAAGACCACCACCTCGTGGCCCGCAGCAAGCAGTTCGGCGACCACGTGGCCCCCAAGAAAACCGGCTCCGCCGGTGACCATGACCCTCACGGAAGTGCGCTTCCTTTCAACGAATAGTATCGAATTGCGTCGACGCTCCCGCTCGATCCATCCCTGATGAATTGCCGTAGGGGAAATGGGGCGGCCTGGCCTCGGCGGGGCCGAGCGCGAAGAAGCGGCGGAGATTACCAAGCTCGACGGAGCGCCTACAGGGCGGGGGCTTCAAGTATCACCCTCTCCAGCACTCGGACAAGTTAAAAACTTGCCGCCACGTGAGGCGCGTTGGGACCGGCTGACACCCGCCTGATCAGGTCGCCGCTGTCACCTCCGGTGAGTAGACACCAATTGCAATCCAGCCGCCGGCGCGGATCCGCTCCCCGGCATCCGGCAGTGCGACCACGGAGCCGTAGTGTGCAATCTGTGGGAACTGGAGCGGGGGCAACCCGGCGATCGGCTCCGCCGCGGGACACGAACAACTCAGACCCGCGGCGATAACGACTGCGATGCCAACAACTGACGAGTAGGCACGGAAGTGGTTCATGGTGGAAAAGTCCTCGGGTTGGGGTGGTGATAGAAATCAGATGCCAAGCAGGGTCTTCACCATGATGAATGCCGCCACGAGCATGATTGCGACGGAAAAAAGCTTCGACAGGAGCGGGCCAGTGAGCCGGCGGCCGAGAAAGGATCCGGCGAGAAGCCCTGGGATGCTTCCGGTCACAAAGCCGCCGGCAATGTCGAGCGGGACGGTTCGCCCCGCAGCCATCTGGCTGGCCACCCCCGCAACACCCACGAGCGTCATGACGAAGAGCGACGTACCAACCGCACGCGGCACGCCCATCGAGGCGAAGGTGACAAGCGCCGGCACGATCAGAAAACCGCCCCCGACACCGAACAGGCCGGAGAGCAGGCCGACGGCCAGGCCTGTCATCAGCAGAATGCTGGCGCACCGACTCGTCATCCGGAGCTTTCCTTCGGGATCCCGTCGGCAGGCCGGACCGCTCCCGGCATCAAGCGCGGCGGGCGATGCCCGCTCGGATGGATCCGATGCCTTGATCCACATCCGAGCCGCGATCAGGAGCATCAGCACGGCGAATGACGCAAGGAGAAACGAGTCCGGCAGCAGTGTCCCCAGCCAACTCCCCAGTGGGGTGGCCACCATCCCGGCGGCTGCGAAGAGCAGACCTGTGGACAGTTCCACCTGCCCATAGCGGGCGCGTTCGACAGCCCCGACCATCGCGGTCGCCGCCACCGTGACCAACGAAATGCTGACGGCAGTTCTCGGTTCGACACCGAGGCCGTAGACAAGCAGCGGCACCGCAAAAATCGCGCCGCCACCCCCGGTGAGGCCGAGCGACAGGCCCACCACACCCCCCGCCAGCGCGGCAGGAGGGAATGGGGCGACGATGGCCAGGAGCAGGTCGTGCAGGGGTGCAGCCATCATGCCGGCCGCTTCGTAGCCAACCATGCCTTGAAGCCGCCCACCATGTCGTGGACATCCTTGCGACCAAGTTGCTGGAGCAGGCTGGCGGCGATCGCCGAGCGGTATCCGCCCTCGCAATGCACGACGATCGGCTTCCCGATGGGAATCTCTCCAAACCGCTCGTCCAGATGGGTCAGCGGGATATTCCTGGCTCCGGCGATGTGGCCACCAGCGTATTCCGCCTCACTGCGGACATCGATGATGGTGGGAGTCGGGCCTGCATCCGATCGCAAACCGTCGAGCCATTCGCCGAGGGCTGGCGCCGTGATCCGCTGGGTGCGTTCAACGAGATCGTCGCGGTTGGCCAGGGCATTCATACCCCCGGCCAGGTAGCCGCCGACATTATCGAAGCCGATACGGCCAAGCCGCATCACCGCCTCCTCTTCCCCGCCTTCTTCTGCGATCACCACGATCGGCTTGTCGTGGGAAAGCATCGATCCGGCCCATGTGGCGTACTTGCCCGACAGGGCAATATTAAGGCCACCCTCCAAATGCCCCCCTTCGAAGTCGATGCCATCGCGCACGTCGAGAATCTGGCCGCCGGCCTTCCGCATCGCCAATACCTCGTCGAGCGACAGCGGCTTGAGCGTCGTCTTCATCGCATCCTCGAGCGACGCCCGCTCCTTGCGGTTGAGGATCGCATCGTGCACAAAATAGTCGGGCGCCTCCGGCTGATCGGCGGTCACGATTGCTTTGAAGTCCTCCCGGCTCATCGGTTGGAGGGCGTAGTTGAACTTCTTCTGCTCACCGATCGTCGAAACCGTCTCCTTCGACAGGCTTTTGCCGCACATGCTGCCGGCACCGTGAGCCGGGTAGACGAGCGTGGCATCGGGCAACTTCATCAGCTTGTTGGTGATGCTGTCATAGAGCATGTCGGCGAGTTCATCGGCCGTGACGCCGATGCTTGCCAAAAGGTCGGGCCGACCGACGTCGCCGATGAACAGCGTGTCGCCGGTGAGCACGGCGAGTGGCTCTTGCGTGCTTGAGGCGAGGTCGTACACGAGGATCGAAATGCCCTCCGGCGTGTGTCCCGGCGTTTCCATGATCTCGAGTTTGACGTCGCCGAATTCGACCGTGTCGCCGTCCTTCATGGGGACGCATGCAAACTCCGCCTCGGCCCGACGTCCAAGATGAATGGTGGCTCCCGCCTTGTTCCGAAGTTCGATGTGTCCGGCGATGAAGTCAGCATGAAAATGGGTGAGAAACACATGTTTGATCGCGTAGCCACCCGCCTTGGCATCAGCCACATACTGGTCGATGTCGCGTTGCGGATCGACGACAGCGGCTGTCTTCGTCTTCTCGTCGGTAATCATGTACGACGCGTGGGACAGACAAGCGAGGTAGTACTGTTGAATCTTCATGGCTGGGCTCTCCGGGGGCTGTGGGATTGGGGAGTGAACATGGGCGTTCCCTGCCGACGGCCTGTCCCATCACCACTGCCGCTGACTCACGCTTATATATATCGGAATATAACGATACGTCAATCAGTGTTTCTGGATTTTTTTCCGAATGGCGGACGAGCCGGCGCAGACGACGGACGAGCGTCCCACCGGCAAAACAGAAACCCCCCGGCCAGCCCAAAACCCCGCAGCGCGGGTCATACCGTGCGCATTCGCCCCAGAACAGACCCACCTCGATCGCAGGGGATCGGTGGTGCCGCACCGCCGGCACCACCGATTCCCGCAAAAACGTCCCGAGGGCCTTCCTACTTGACCTCGCCACAGTCGGTGATCACCACCTTGGCGCTTGTCTTCCCGCCAGAGGAACCCACCTTCTCGATCGCCTTGACGACATCCATTCCCTCGACGACGTTGCCGAAAACCACATGCTTGCCATCAAGCCACGGCGTGGAAACGGTGCACAGAAAGAACTGGGAACCGTTGGTGTTGGGACCGGCATTGGCCATGCTCAACACGCCCGCGCCGGTGTGCTTCAGCTGGAAGTTTTCGTCTGCAAACTTCTCTCCATAGATTGACTTTCCGCCCGTGCCATTGTGGTTGGTGAAGTCTCCTCCCTGGCACATAAACTCGGTGATCACACGGTGAAAGGAGGAGCCCTTGTAGCCAAAACCCTTTTCCCCGGTGCAGAGGGCACGAAAATTCTCAGCCGTCTTCGGCACCACGTCGGCGCGAAGTTCGATGACAACGCGGCCGGCCGGCTTGTCTCCGATGCTGATGTCCATGAAACAACGGGGGTTTTTGTTGTCGGCGGCGGTCACGGTCGATTCTCCAAGTCCAAGGTGTGTCAGGGTCAAGGCGGCAACGGCCATCGACAGGATGGTCCGTCGGGAACGGATCGTTGATGCAAATTGCGTTCGTGTTTGATCGAGCATGGCAAAAGTTTCCCAAAGAGGGTTGCACTGCGTGTCACAAGGAAAAGCCGTTCGCGGCAAACCGTCCAGACCGGCCCAGCGGAATCATATCGCCGGACGAAAGTATGACCGAATCCCGCGTTGCTGAAAATGGCGGGGGACACCGGCACTGGCTGGGGATGCGGGTGTGTTCAGCGGGATTCAGCAGCAACCTGTGTCGCCCACCTTGCATTTCTCAGGCGCCAGACAGGCAGTGTGCTTGGTGCCAAGATAGAAGAGCGGCCCTGCCGGCGTCATTTCCACGCCACCGACTGGGTATTGCGAGATCACCCCCTCCTCGTACTCGACCTCGACGGGCAGATCGTCGGTTTGCAGAAGTGGACCGGCCACTTCCATGATCATCGACAGTTTTGTGGTCTCCAGCCGATGGTCCACATCGGTCGCCACCCACACCTGCAGCACGCAGGCCTGCGTCGATCGGACCGTCCCGCCACAATCGACGAAGTCCTTGCGAATGCGACCGACCTCGGTGATGTGATAGTGAGCGGGAACAAAAGACTTGTCCGGCAGCATCCAATGCATCTGTGAGCCGGGATTGCTGTCCAGCACGTGGCGAAACTCTCGGACGTTCATCGTGATGCCCTCGTAACAGGTTTTTCAGTTGGTTCAGATACCTTTTTGAGACAGCAGTTTCAGGCAGCGGGCTCTTGCATGGATTCGAGCAGGCCCATCACCTTCTGTTCAATGAGATCACGGACGCCCCGAAACTCGTCCGGGGTCATGTTTCTCGGGTCGGGAATCTGCCACTCGACCCGCTGGCTGGCCCGGACAAGCGGGCATTCATCGCCGCAGCCCATGGTGACCGCCACGTCGATGTCCTGTCCGTTGAATTCGTCCAGCCCCTTCGAGATATGTGCGGAGAGGTCGTAGGCCCGTTCCTTCATCGCGTCGATGGCCTTTGGGTTTACCCTGCCGGATGGCTTTGAACCGGCACTCGCGGCCTCGACCCGGCCAGCCCCGTGAATCCGTGCAAATGCCTCCGCCATCTGGCTGCGGTTGGAATTCTCAACGCACACAAACAGGACTTTTTTCACGAACGAACTCCTCAAATCTGGCTTCACAACCAGCTTGCATGCCGAATCGAACTTGATGGACTTGAAAACCGCTCAGGAATGGACGGCACGGCCGCAACGGCGCCCGACCCGCATTCTACAGCCTGCCGCTTGCCTCGGGCGAGCGGAAAAGCATGCCCTACCTCAGGCGGCAGAAATGCTTGTTTAGACTGGGAGCGTGGCCCTGACACGTCTTTCGGGCAGTTCCTTTTCGGGGAATTGCGACAATTCCTTCGGCCCGGCTATCCTTCGGCCATGAGACATGCTGCAGGGACGGCAACGCTGGGCGAGTTCGACGGTATCGACGTCACTGGCTTCTGTGCCGCCATCGACCGCTTGAAGGCCGAAGCCCATGCCAATATCGGCCCGGCTGACTTCGCCCACCTGCGGCGAATCGAGCGGTATGGCCGCGTGGCGACGCTTCTGGGCTACGCCACGGCCTGGGTGATCCCCAATCCACTCAGTGCTTTTCTCCTCAGCCTCGGGCAGTTCACCCGCTGGCTGCTCGCACACCACATCCTGCACCGCGGATATGACCGGGTGCCCGGCATTCCCCGCCGCTACACCAGCCATGCCTTTGCCCGCGGTTGGCGGCGGTATGTCGACTGGTTCGACTGGCTGCTGCCTGAGGCCTGGGACTACGAGCACAACGTCCTCCACCATTACCACACCGGCGAGGATGGGGATCCTGACGTCGCGGAGAGACACCTGGAGTTTCTCCGTCAGATGCGGATTCCCGTGTTTCTGAAATACGCCGTCGTTGCCGTCGTGGCCTGCACCTGGAAAATCATCTACTACGCCCCCAACTCGCTCGGCGTGCTGCACCCCGTCGGCGGCCGGAGGCCGCGGCAGCAGTCTGCGGCGGTGCTTTCGGTGGGATGTGTCCTCGACTTCCGTCGGCCTGCGGTGCGGCAGTTGTGGCTGCGATGCTACGCCCCCTACGCCATCTGGCATTTTGGCGTGGTGCCGCTCCTGTTTCTGCCGCTCGGTACAGCCGCTGTGGTGGCGGTGCTGATCAACAAACTGCTTGCCGAAGCGATCACGAATGCCCACGCCTTTCTCGTGATCGGGCCCAACCATACCGCCGACGATCTCTACCGCTTCCGTTTCCACTACGGTCGGAAGGAGGAGTTTTACGTCAACTCAGTGCTCGGCTCCGCCAATTACCAGTGCGGACCGGAGTTCGTCGATTACATGAGCCTCTGGCTCAACTACCAGATCGAGCACCATCTTTTCCCCGACCTGCCCATGCGGCAGTATTGCCTGATTCAGCCGAAGGTGCGGGAATTGTGCCTCGAGTACCGCCTTCCCTATCGCCAGGAAAGCATCTTCCGGCGGTTCGGCCGCATGCTCGACGTCTGCGTCGGAAAGACCAGCATGCGGCAACTCGAGGCCTTTCCGGCGGCGGCGGCCCGCGATGGTCACCGGGGCGTTGTGTCTGGCCCAGCCGGCGTTGTGTCTGGCCCAGCCGGCGTTCCGGTCTAGCCCAGCCGGCGTTCCGGTCTAATTACGCGGCGTTCCGGTCTGGCGAAACCTGCGTTCCGGCTGAGCCACCAGCGATTCCACGCGGGCAAAGCGTGCCGACCTCCTGAACCTTCCGAAAATTGATTATCCTTGGCGGGGTCGGGACAGGTTCGTATCGGCCGCGTCACACTGCGCGTCCGGCCGGCGTTCCGCGGCGGATAGCCACGCGTTGTCGGACGTCCGGACCAGTGAAGGAGCACTTGATGATTTCGTTTCGGTTCAAGCACGTCTTCGTCGAGTCGTTCGGCCTTCACTTTCCTTCAACGTTCTTGTCGTCCGCGGAGATCGAGGAGCGGATCGCGCCGGCCTACCAGCGGCTGAAGATTCCGGCGGGCACGCTGGAGCGTGTCAGCGGCGTGACGACCCGAGGCATGTGGCCGACAGACGTCACGCCCAGTTCCGTGGCCACCGTGGCCGCACGCGAGGCCCTCGACCGGTCAGGATTCCGTCCCGACCAGATCGGGGCGCTCATCAACTGCTCGGTCACACGTGATTTTTTCGAGCCGGCGACCGCGTGCCTCGTGCACCACAACCTCGGCATCCCTGAGGAGTCGCTGGTGCTCGACATCACCAACGCCTGCATCGGGTTTAGCGACGGCTTGATCATGCTCGCCCACCTCATCGAGGCGGGCACCGTGAAGGCGGGCATCATCTGCTCCGGCGAGAACATCTCGAAGGTGGTCAACACCACGTGCCAACAGCTGCTCGGAGACCTGCGGATCACCCGCGACAAACTCCTGCAGATGCTTCCCACCCTGACGCTCGGCTGCGGTGCCGTGGCTGCCGTGCTCTGCCACGAGAGCATCGCCACCAGCGGGCACCAGTTCGTTGGGGGTGTGGCCCGTTCAGCATCGCAACACCACGAACTCTGTATCGGGAACGGAGACTTCAGCCATGGACAAGGCGAAGAGATCGAGCCGATCATGACCTCCGACGCCGCCAAACTGATGGCTGCGGCCGCGAAGCTTGGCGGCCGTGCATTCCCGGATGTCACCGCACTGCTCGGCTGGTCGAAGGATCATGTCGATCATGTCTTCTGCCACCAGGTCGGCCGCCAGGTGAACGAGGCCTTCTACCGGGAGATGGGTCTCGACTTCGACAAGGATTTCGCGATCTACAAGCGGTACGGCAATATGGTGTCGGTTTCATTGCCGGCGGCCTTGGCGATCGGCGCCGCCGAAAAAGACATTCAGCCTGGGCAAAAAGTGCTGCTCACGGCATTCGGCAGCGGACTCAACACACGGTTTCTGGGGTTTCAGTGGTAGCCGTCAGCCCGCGCACGGACTGACACCCGGAGGCCCCATGAACGACACAAGCGGCTCCCCTGACTTGAGCGGCTCCCCTGACTTGAGCGGCTCCCCTGCCCCATTCCCGTACGGGCCGCAATATCCATTTCCTTCGCGGTTCGCCACAGTCGGACGCCGTCCTGCCGCCGGGGGTGTGGCGTCGCCGGGCTACCGGATGCACTACACAGACGAGGGCAGCGGCCCCGTCGTCGTCTGCCTGCACGGCAACCCCACGTGGGGATTCCTCTTCCGGAATCTGATCACCAGACTGCGGCAGAACTTCCGCGTGATCGTGCCCGATCATGTCGGCTGCGGTCTCTCCGACCAGCCTGCAGACGTCTTCTTCCGGGCGGCAGACCGCGTTGGCCACCTCGAAGAACTGCTCGACCAAGCGGGCGTCGGCCGATTTTCACTCGTGATGCACGACTGGGGCGGCCCGATCGGCACCGGCCTCGCTGTCCGCCGTCCCCACGATGTTGAGCGGATGGTCTACTTCAACACGACCCTCGCCGAAACAGCACTGCTCCCCGGCATGATCCGGCGGGCCGCTTCGCCACTGATCGGCAGGCTGCTCACGCAGCACACGATGCGGTTCGTCAAACTCCTGACGTCGTTCGGTATCGTCCACAGCCTGCCGGAGGAGGTCAGGCAGGGCTACCATCGCCCCTATCGCAGCCGCAGCAGCCGTCGGGCCATCTGGGGCTTCGTCCGCGACATCCCGTTTACCCGGTCCCATCCCACCACTGCCCTCATGGACGACATGATCGCCCGGCTGCCCACGCTCGCCGGCAGACCCGTGAAAATCATCTGGGGAATGAAGGATCCCTGCTTTCATCCGGGCATTCTCCGCGAAGTTGCCGGCCGCTTTCCGCAGGCTGACGTCGTCCGCATACCAAACGCATCGCACCTGGTGCTCGAGGACGCAGCGAACCAGGCGATCGCTGCGGTCGACGAGTTCCTGCAGCCACTCAAGTCAGGCTCCCAAGGGCAGCCGCCCCCGGGGTTTGACGGAAGTTCGCGGGAGTCTGGCGATGGCTCTCGCACCCGTGCTTTCGACGCCCCTGGCACCCCATCCGGCGACACGCCGGCAGAGGCTCGTCCACCGAACGGCCTCTACGCGGCCCTGCACATAGCGGCCGCCGCGGCGCCGTGGGTGTCGGCGGTGACGAAGGTCTCGTTTCCCCGCTGGAGTGGCCGGCCACACTACGACGCCATCGACTTCGGGGCGCTGGCCGCCCGCATCAATGGCTACGAGCACGGCCTGGCGGCGGCCGGCCTGCGGGCGGCTGAGCGAGTGATCATGCTCGTGACCCCGGGCGCTGATTTTCTCGCGCTGAGCTATGCCGTGATGGGCCGCGGCGCGGTGCCGGTGTTCATCGATCCGGGAATGGGTGTCGACGCCGTGGTGGCCTGCATGCGTGAGGCCGAGCCCAGCGGCTTCATCGGCGTGCCAAAGGCTCATCTGCTCCGCCTCAAGGCCTCGGAACTGTTTGGCTCGCTCAGGTTCTGCGTCGTCGCCGGGCGGCTGCCGTTGTTTGGTGCGACGTTGTTTGGTGCGACGCGGCTGCGGGATCTGCTCAAGACCGCGGGCGGCCCCCCGGCACCGATTCCGAGGCAGGCGGACGACGCGGCGCTCGTCGCCTTCACCTCGGGCGCAACCGGCCGGCCGAAGGGCGTGATCTTCACCAACCGGATGCTGACCGAGCAACTCGCCGTGTTTCGCGGACAGTTCGGTTTCCGCGGCGGGGAGCAGGATCTGCCGCTGCTTCCAGTCTTCAGTCTCTTCACCGCGGCCCTCGGGGTGGGCAGCATCTTCCCACCGCTCGACCCCAGTCGTCCGCTGTCGCTCGTTCCCAAGCAGATCATCCGTGTGATGCGTGACCTCGGCAACCAGACGTCGTTCGGTTCGCCGACGCTCTGGACCAAGCTCGCCGAATACTGCCGTCAGACCGGCACGTCGCTGCCGCATCTGCGGCGGGTGTTCATGGCCGGAGCCCCGGTTTCGCAGGCGACGATCGACCTGGTACAAGCTGCCTGCCCGCAGGCGGAGAGCTTCACGCCCTACGGTGCCACGGAGGCGCTGCCCGTCACGTTCGCGGCCACGGCCGACCTGCGGGAGCATCCGCCTGTTCTGGCGGTCTCTGGCGAGCAGGGCACTCCTGTCGGTCGAGCCATCGACGGCCTGGTCCTCCGCGTTGTCCGAACCCTGGACGGAGCAGTCGAAGCACCGCTGGTTGACTGCCCCGAGCGGGTGATCGGTGAAATCGTCGTCAGCGGCGGCACGGTGAGCCACGAGTATCTTTCGAGACCAGCGGCGACGGCGGCAGCAAAGGTCCGCGAGCAAGGCCGCGTCTGGCATCGCATGGGCGACATGGGCTATCTGGACGGCAGTGGCCGGCTCTATTTCTGCGGCCGACGGGCCCACGTTGTGGCCACCCCAGGCCAGGTTTTTCACAGCGTCCCGGTGGAGAACGTCTTCAACAGCCATCCGCAGGTGCACCGCACGGCCCTGATCGGCGTCAACGGAATGCCGGCACTCGTCGTCGAGCCGCGGCCACGGTCACTCGACATGGCCGCCCGCCGCCGGCTCGCCGGCGAACTCCGGGCGATCGGTGCCGTCGATCCGGTCACGGCCGCCATCCGACGGTTTTACTTCCATCCGTCGTTCCCCGTCGATGCCCGGCACAACGCCAAGATTTTCCGCGACCGGCTCGCCGTCTGGGCGGTGACGCAGACAGCCATCGAACCCGACGACGGCTCAGGCCCGGGCGCCCCGGTCCCTCCATCAACAGTCCACGCATGAAAGCGCTCGTCACCGGCGGGGGCGGTTTCGTCGGCGGCGCACTCTGCCGACGATTGCAGGCCCTCGGGCATGACGTCACGTCGCTTGGCCGTCGGCCCCACCCTGCCCTGGCTGCCGAGGGCATCCGCACCGTGGTGCACGATCTTTCCCAGCCGCACGCGGCCGGCCACCTAAGCGGGCTCCTGGCCGGCGTGGAGTGTGTCTTTCACACGGCAGCGCATGTGAAGATGTGGGGGCCCCGCGAGGCGTTCGTGCGGGGCAACATCACGGCCACGGACAACGTGATCGCTGCCAGCCGCGCGGCGGGTGTGGCAAACCTCGTGTTCACGAGTTCGCCGAGCGTCGTGGCGTCGGATCACAACCTGCGAAACATCGATGAATCTGCCGCCTATCCAGCCCGCTATCGGGCGATCTATCCGGAAACCAAGGCGATCGCGGAACGGGCTGTGCTTTCGGCCCACGGCCCCACTCTGCGCACAATCTCCCTGCGACCGCACCTCATCTTTGGTCCCGGCGACACAAATCTTGTGCCGACGATCCTGAAGCGGGCCCGTGCCGGCCGGCTGGTGCAGGTGGGCGACGGCACAAACCTCGTCGACCTGACGCTCATCGACGACTGCGTGACGGCACATCTGCTGGCGGCCGCCGCCCTCGAGGACCGCCCAGGCGTCGGCGGCCGCCCGTTTTTCATCAGTCAGGGCACGCCGGTCCCGCTCTGGGCATGGATCGGCAGAGTGCTGACCCTCCATGGTCTGCCGCCGATTCGCCGGCGGGTCTCGGCGACTGCGGCTCGGCTTTTGGCGACGGTCGCGGAGACGGCATGGCAGGCGTGTCGCCTTGCGTCGGATCCACCGCTGACGCGATTTCTGGCTGAGGAGATGTCGACCGACCACTATTTCGACATCGGCGCCGCGCGGCGGGAACTGGGCTACGCACCAAGCTGCAGCGTCTGGGAAGCGACCGAGCGATCCTTCGGCCGGTCGGGGGCGTGAGGCGGTTCGGGGCTTCGCATTTCGGCGTTCCAAACTCTCGGACACGTTAAACACTTGATGCCACGGGCGACGGTTTTGCTGCCCGATCGCCCCGACGGCGCTCCCCCCGGCCCTTCATCGACAGGCCACCACGATTGAAGCCATCAAGATAGAGATAGACCACAGGGGTCGTGAACAGCGTCAGGCACTGGCTGACGATCAGCCCACCCACGATCGCGATTCCGAGTGGCCAGCGGAGTTCCGCCCCCGGGCCCGTGCCCAACGCCAGCGGCAGGCCACCGAGCAGGGCGGCGAGTGTGGTCATCGTGATCGGCCGAAACCGCAGGATACAGGCCTCCACGATCGCGTCGGCGGCGGTCAGGCCACGCGTCCGTTCCGCGTCCAATGCGAAGTCGATCATCATGATTGCGTTCTTTTTCACGATCCCGATCAGCAGGATGATGCCGATCAGTGACATGACGTTGAGCTCACTGTCGAACCAGATCAGCGCCACCAGCGCTCCCAGACCGGCGCTGGGAATCGTCGAGATAATCGTCAACGGGTGCACCACACTCTCGTAGAGGATTCCCAGCACGATGTAGACCGTGACGATCGCGGCGAGAATCAACAGCGGCTGATCGACCAGTGACGACCGAAACATCTGAGCGGTGCCGGAAAAGCGGCCCTGCACGGTTGCAGGCATCGCCAACTCCTCCACGATCCGCTCCACCGCCGCCACCGCCGCGCCGAGCGAGACGCCAGAGACGAGATTGAATGAGACCGTCGCCGAGGGAAACTGCCCGGTGTGGTTGATGAACAGCGGCGCGTTGGTGCGTGTCAGCGTGCAGAGCGAGTCGAGTGGAATCTGCCTGCCGTCGCGGCCGGTCACGCGCATGAAGGCCAGCGCCTCCGGCCCCTGCAGATACTCCGACTCCAGCCCCAGCACCACGCGATACTGGCCGCGGGGCCGATACATGATCGAGACATACCGCTGCCCGAAGGCGTCGTAGAGCGCGTTGTCGATCTGTTCAGGCGTGACGCCAAACCGGGCGGCCTCCTCGCGGTCGATCGTCAGCACCGCCTGCAATCCCCGATTTTGCTGATCGCTGCGCACGTCCACAACCTCCGGCAGGGCACGCATGGCGGTGAGGAGTTTCGGCCCCCATTCATTGAGATCAGCGAGTGTGTCGGCCCGCAGCGTGTATTGGTATTGGGCACTGCTCATCCTGCCACCGATGCGAAGATCCTGGACTGGTTGCATGATCAGACTCGCCCCACCGAGTGGCGCAAGCGACCGCCGCAGGCGATCCACCACCTGATCCGCATCGATGCCTCGCTCCGTCTTCGGCTTGAGCGTGATGAACATCCGCGCCGTGTTCGGGCTGCCGCCACTGGCGGCCCCCGTCGAGCCGGTCACGCCCGCTACCGCCGGGTCCTCGTGGATCGCGGCGGAAAACGTCGTCAGCAGGCGGCTCATCGTCTGGAACGACGTGTCCTGATCCGCGTCGAGCATGCCCATCACTCGTCCGTTGTCCTGCTGGGGAAAAAATCCCTTGGGCACGATGACGTACAGATACACCGTGAGCAGCATCGTCATGAGGTTGACTGCCATCGTCAGCCCTCGGTGCCGCATCACGACCGCAAGCGCCCGACCGTACCACTCGGTGATCGCCGAGAGGAGCCGTTGCGTCGCCCGGTCGGCGAGGCCGCGTGGCCCGGCCGAGGCGGGCCGCAGCAGCCAGGCGCACATCATGGGAGTCAAGGTCAGCGAGACGACCATCGACACCCCGATCGCCACGGAGAGCGTCACGGCAAACTCACGGAACAGCCGCCCCACGATGCCCCCCATGCCGAGAATCGGAATGAAGACGGCGATGAGCGACACGCTGATCGAAAGCACCGTGAACCCGATCTCCCGGGCCCCCACGATCGCCGCATCCATCGGCTTCATACCGGCCCCGCGATACCGCTCGATGTTTTCGAGCACCACGATCGCGTCGTCCACCACGAAACCGGTGGCGATCGTGAGCGCCATCAGCGACAGGTTGTCGAGGCTGTAGCCGAGAAAGTGCATCGCGGCGAACGTGCTCACAAGCGATACGGGCACGGCCACGGCGGGCACGAGCGTGGCCCGCAGGTTCCGCAGAAAGAAAAACACCACCAGCACGACCAGCACGACGGAGAGCAGGAGCGTGTGCTGCACGTCGGCGATGCTGGCCCGGATGGCGGCCGTGCGGTCCATCGGCATGGCAAGCTCCATGCCGGCGGGGATCTGGGCCCGCACCTGCGGCAGGAGTGCCATGACGCTGTCCACCGTCCGGATGATGTTCGCGGTCGGCTGCCGGTAGACAACCACGAGGATCGTTGGCTGACCGTTGTAGACACCGGCCACCCGCAGGTCCTGCAACGAGTCGGTGACCGTGGCGACGTCCCCCAGCCGGATCGGCGCCCCGCGGCGATAGGCCACGATGATCTCGCGGTACTCGGCAGCCCGGAACAGCTGGTCGGTCGTGGTGATCGACCAGGTCGAAATCCCATCGTCGATCAGGCCCTTGGGCCGGTTGGCGTTGGCGTTTTGCACGGCCAGCCGCACAGAATCAAGACCGATCCCAAACCGCTCGAGCACCGTGGGATTGACGCTCACCCGCACCGCCGGCGGAGAACCGCCGCTGACGACCACCTGCCCCACTCCCGGCACCTGCGAGAGCTTCGTCTGCACGATCGTCACAGCGGTGTCCTGCAACTGCGCCCGATCGTGGAGCGGGGAAGTCATCACGAGGATCATCACCGGCGAATCCGCGGGATTCACCTTGTAGGCATTCGGGGTGCCGGGAAGATCCGCCGGCAGCCGGCTGGCAGCCGCGTTGATCCCGGCCTGCACGTCACGGACGGCGGCGTCGATGTCGCGGTTGAGATCGAACTGCATCGTCACAGACGCCTGCCCCAGCCCACTGGAGGAGGTCATCTCCGTGATGCCGGCGATCAGTCCGAACTGCCGCTCCAGCGGCGTGGCCACGGCCGAGGCCATGGTTTCAGGACTGGCGCCAGGCAGGCTGGCGGTGACGCTCACCGTGGGATACTCCACCTGCGGCAGCGGCGACACAGGCAGCAGGAAGTAGCAGATTCCACCGGCGAGTGTGACCGCAATTGCCAACAGCGACGTGCCGACAGGCCTGCGGATGAACCACTCTGTGAAATGCATCAGACCGCTCCACGGCGGAACCATCGGCCCAGCCTGTCGAACCACAGGTAGATGACCGGCGTTGTGTAGAGCGTGAGCAACTGGCTGAACAGGAGGCCGCCGATGATCGTGACGCCCAGCGGCCGACGCAACTCCGAGCCCATCCCGGTGCCCATCGCCAACGGCACCGCCCCCAGCAGGGCCGCCATCGTCGTCATCATGATTGGACGGAACCGCAGCAGGCAGGCCTGCCGGATGGCCTCGGTCGGGCTCACCCGTCGTCCGTCGATGCCCTCGCGTTCCGCGTCCATGGCGAAATCGATCATCATGATCGCGTTCTTCTTGACGATGCCGATCAGAAGAATGATGCCGATCAGCGAGATCACGCCCAGCTCCATCCGGAAGAAGAGCAACGCCAGCAGCGCTCCCACCCCGGCGCTCGGCAGGGTCGAAAGGATCGTCAGCGGATGAACCAGGCTCTCGTAGAGCACCCCCAGCACGATGTAGACCGTGACAATGGCCGCCAGGATGAGCAGCAACTGGCTGCCCAGCGAGGCCTGAAACGCGGCCGCAGTGCCCTGGAAATCCGCCTGGATGCTCGGCGGCATGGCGATGGCCAGGCGGGCCGCGTCGATGGCCTTCACCGCAGCCCCCAGCGACGCCCCCGGCGCCAGGTTGAAAGACAGCGTCACCACCGGAAACTGCCCCTGGTGATTGATCGCAAGCGGGGCAGAGGTCTCCTCGATCCGCGTGACGGCGCTGAGCGGTACCCGGCTGGTCTCCGCCTCGTCTGCGCCTGCAGGCCGGCGGCCGCCCCCCGACTCCTGCGGGTCTGCGTCCATACCCGCGGCCACACTGACATACATCTGCGCGATGTCGTCGGGCGTGTTGCGAAACTCCGGCTGCACCTCGAGCACCACGCGGTATTGGTTGAGCTGCGTGTAGAGAATCGAGATCTGCCGCTGACCAAAGGCATCGTAGAGCGCGTCGTCAATCATCTGCGGGCTGACACCGAGCCTCGATGCGGTGTCGCGGTCGATGACCACACGCGCCTGAAGACCGTCGTTCAGCTGGTCGCTGGCCACGTCGCACAGCTCGGGCAGCGACTCCAACTCCGTGACGAATCGCGGCGCCCACACCGCCAATTCTTCGGGATCGGGAGACTCGAGGCTGTATTGATACTGGGTCCGGCTCACGCGGGTTTCCACGGAGAGATCCTGCACGCGCTGCATGAACAGCGTGATGCCGTCGACGGCAGCCAGCCGCGCCCGCAACCGCCGGATGACCTCGACCGCCGAAAGATGCCGCTCCTCCAGGGGCTTGAGATTGATCTGGATGCGGCCGCTGTTGACCGTGGTGTTGGTGCCATCGATGCCGATGAAACTCGACAGGCTCGCCACGGCGGGATCGTCCAGGAGTGCCCGATTGAGTTGCTGCTGCCGCACCACCATCTCCTCGAACGAAATGCTCTGCCGTGCTTCGGAAATGCCCAGAATCACGCCGGTATCCTGCACCGGAAAAAAACCCTTTGGCACCATGGCATAGAGCTGCACGGTCGTGAGGAGTGTCGCCACGGCGACGGCCATGGTCACCACCTGATGCCGCAGCACGATCTCCAACGTGGCCGCATAGAGCCACAGACACCCATCGAACACGGCCTCGCTGGCCCGGTACAACCAACCCCGTGACGCGGCCTCGCGGTGCGTGAGGAGCTTCGCGCACATCATCGGGGTCAGCGTCAGCGACACGATGGCCGAGACGACGATCGTGACGCTCAAGGTCACGGCAAACTCCCGGAACAGCTCCCCCACGATGTCACCCATGAACAAGAGCGGAATCAGCACGGCGATCAGCGACACGCTCAGACTGACGATCGTGAAGCCGATCTCGGCCGACCCCTTCAGGGCCGCCGACAAGGGGGACTCACCCTGCTCCAGATAGCGGACGATATTTTCGATCATCACGATCGCATCGTCGACGACGAACCCCGTCGAGATCGTCAACGCCATGAGCGTGAGGTTGTTGAGGCTGTACCCCAGCACCTGCATCACGGCGAACGTTCCCACCAGCGAGAGCGGGACCGCCACGCCCGGGATCAGCGTCGCCGTGATATTCCTGAGAAACAGGAAGATGATGAACACGACCAGCCCGATGGTCAGCACCAGTTCGTGCTGGACGCCCTCGATGCTCGCCCGGATGGTGACGGTGCGGTCAGTGAGCACGTGCATCGACACGGCCGGCGGCAGCGACGCCCGCAACTGCGGCAGGAGCGCCTTGATGCTGTCGACCACGGCGATGATGTTCGCTCCGGGCTGCCGGTGGATGTTGACGATCACGGCCGGCGTGTCGTTCATCCACGCCGCCTGCCGTACGTCCTCGGCCCCGTCGACCACGCGGGCCACGTCCGTCAGCCGGATCGGCGCACCATTGCGGTAGCCGATGATCAGCTCACGAAACTGACCGCTGGTGAGAAGCTGGTCATTGGCGCTGATCGTGTAGGCCTGCCGGCGGCCGTCAAAGCTGCCCTTCGCCTGATTCACGCTGGCCTGCACGAGAGACGTCCGCAGGTTTTCCAGATTGAGCCCCACCGCCGACAGCGCCGTGGGATTGGCCTGGATGCGAATGGCCGGCTTCTGACCGCCCGAAATGCCCACCAAACCGACACCGGACAACTGGGAGATCTTCTGCGCCAGTCGCGTATCGGCGAGATCCTGCACCTTCGTGAGCGGCAGCATGTCGCTGGTCAACGCGAGCGTGAGGATCGGCGCGTCAGCGGGGTTGGTCTTCGTGTAGACCGGCGGATTGGGAAGGTCGCGTGGGAGGTACGCCGTGGCCGAACTGATCGCCGCCTGCACCTGCTGCGTGGCCACGTCGATGTTCATGTCGAGCGTGAACCGCAGGGTAATCACGGAACAGCCCTCCGAACTGCTGGAGGTCATCTGCGCGAGCCCCGGCACCTGCCCGAACTGCCGCTCCAGCGGCGCGGTCACCGACGATGCCATCACCTCGGGACTCGCGCCGGGATGGAAGGTCAGAACCTGAATGGTCGGATAATCGACCTGCGGCAACGCAGAAACGGGCAGTTGGCGGTAGGCGATCAGACCCGCCAGCAGAATGGCCACCATCAGCAGGCCTGTGGCCACCGGCCGCAGGATGAATGGCCGGGATAGGCTCATGGTGTGGGTCTCGCAGGTCCGCCAAATCCCTCCGAGGGACTCCTGTTGTATCCGTCTCGGCCGGCTCTCCGGCGGCGTTCCGGTTTCTCCGGCGGCGTTCCGGTTTCTCCGGCGGCGTTCCGGTTTCTCCGGCGGCGTTCCGGTTTCTCCGGCGGCGTTCCGGTCTTCAGCCCGCGTTCCGGTCGGTCGTTTTCGTCGGTGCACCGCGGACGGCCACCTTGGTCTTGTTGTTAAGTTTGTCGATGCCGGTGGTGACGACCAGTTCGCTCGGCACCAGTCCGCTGACGATGGCCACCCGGTCGCCCTGCGTCGCGCCTGTGATCACGGGCCTCATTTCCACGGTCGAATCGGTCTGCACGACGTAGACAAACGTCGATTTCGGACCGTGCTGCACGGCCGCCATCGGGATGACCGTTGCCCCGCGGATCATCTCCACGGACAGGCGGGCATTCACAAACTGGTTCGGGAACAGCGTGTTTTCATGGTTGGGAAACAAGGCCTTGAGCTTGACCGTGCCGGTCGACGAATCGACCTGATTGTCGATCGCCAGCAGTGTTCCCGTCGCCAGCTTGGTCTGGAAGTCGCGGTTGTAGGCATCGACGGTCAGCCGGCCGGTGTCGGCGAGCGCCTTTTGCACGCGGACGATCTCATCCTGGGGAATGGTGAACACGACGGCGATCGGGTGCAGTTGGGCGATGACGGCGAGCCCGACGGTGTCGTTGGCCCGCACGATGTTGCCTGGATCGACCAGCCGCAGGCCAATCCTGCCGGTGATGGGGGCTGTGATCCTGCAGTAGTCGAGCTGCAGCCGCACGTCATCGATCTTGCCGCGGTCAATCGTGATCGCAGCCTCACACTGGCTCACCATCGCCTGCTGCGAGTCGATCTGCTGCTTCGTGACCTGCCTCAGACCGGCCAGCGACTCGTACCGTTCCAGATCGAGTTGCGCCGCCCGCAGGGCGGCCTCGCTTTTGGCGAGTTGCCCTTCAGCCTGTGTGAGCTGCACCTCGTAGGGCCGCGGATCGATCTCGGCAAGCAGATCCCCCTCCGTAACGGCCTGCCCTTCCTTGAATGCGACCCTCAGAAGCTGACCCTCTACACGGCTGCGGATCGTTACCATGTTGTCGGCCGCCACCGATCCGAGACCGTTGAGAAATAGCTCGAGGTCTGCCTGCACCGCGGCGCTGGCCGACACCGGCACCGGCCGCGGTGCCGCGGTCGCAGTCAGGGGCGGATCGGGCCTGATCAGCCTGACCGCCCGCTCGGCAATCCCCGGATCGCGGTACCAGACCCCGAATGAGGCCGCCGCCAACGCCGTCCACACGGCCGCCGGCCACCATGACCGGCGACGCTGCGGCAGCGTCTCGAGGAGATCAGCCGGGCCCGCAAGGGCATCCGGTTCCCGTTCGGCGGTGGGCTGTTGGGTGGCCATTGGCGGAGGAGCAGATGTCGGAGGAGCAGAGCTTCAGTGTCGCGGCAGGCAAACGGGCAGCTGGAATAACGGCAGCTACTGTTGCAAGGGGGGCTCAAGCGTGCAGCACGGGCATCACAGCCGGCACTCCCGCCGCGCCTGGTGAGGCCAGCACGCCCCTCTAGCATACCCCCGGATGGTATCGTCGGAAGGCAACCGTGGCCAAAACCGTTCGGCGTGCCCAGGCCGCCGGCGGGCCGCGGCTGTCGGCAGAAAAGCGGCAGAGAGGCGTCGGGAAGACGGCCGAAAGACCGACTTCTCCGGCCCTGAGGGGGCATCGCTGACTTTCGAAAGGTCGCCGGGGTATCTATGCTCCAGGCAGGCCGCCCGGACTCGGGCACGTCCAGCCAGCGTTCTCGATGGGGAAACTCTTCATGGATCGCATCGATCCCCTCTCCCGTGGCATCATCGAATCGTTTGCGGCAGCCCCCACCGTCGATGACCAACTCTGCATTCTGCGGTCCCAGTACCGCGTGGACGCCGTCGAACAGGGGCATCGCTTCGGTCCCGAGTCCGTCTATTTCATCGTCGGCGCCGGCAGCAACCACCTGATCGAGACCCGATCGCCGGCCATCGTCGAGGAACACCTCCATTTCCGATCCTGCCTGCACGACACCCCCATGAGGCCGGTCGCGGTGCAACGGATGGAAGCCGCGATCGAACGCCAGCGGGTCTACCTCGTGCAGCCGAAACCGCTCGATCTGACAGAACGCGACCAGATCCTCGACATCGGCGGCTTCGGTCAGCTGGTAGACGCCGCCCAGCGGAGCGGCCTGGTGCCAGGGGTGGCCATGATCATCCAGGTCCGCGACTGCGAATTTCGTCTGGGGAGGCACATCCAGGCGCTCAACCTGATGGAGGCGATGTTCCAGGGGTTCGCCGGACGGGCCACACAAAGGACCCAGCGTCTGGCACGCGAGGACGCGGATATTGCCTCCGGACGCCTCAAGCTGTCGCCCAAGGAACTGCAGGCAAAACGTCTCCGCGACAATCAGCAGACCCAGTCGATCGAACGGGCTCGCACCCGCTTTTCGCGTGTGGTGGAAGGCCTGCGGACTATCGTACAACGCGGACTGTAGCGGTCCGTCAGCGGGTTTCTTTCGGCCCCTTTCAGTGCTCTCACTGCGGCGGCTTGACGAGCGTGCGACTTCCAGAGAAAGATCTCGGGGCCTGCCGGACCTCTGGCGTCGGGCCCTCGCAAGGTGCGCGGGACGTTCGCCAGCGGAGGAACTCTTGCACACGTCTTGCATAAGGAATGAATTCGATGATGCGAACGGGACTTCGTACTGCATTCCTGCTGGCTGGCATCGCATGGCCAGGGATCGCGTGGGCCCAGGCCGGCGGCGAGCAGGTCGGGCATGCGGTGCCACACCTCAAAGGGACCTACGACACCGGTTCAGTCGCCTGGATTCTCGTCAGTGCCGCACTTGTATTTTTCATGATGCCGGGCCTCGCGCTTTTCTACGGAGGCATGGTGCGTGCCAAGAATGTGTTGAATACATTCCTGCTGGTGATGGTGTGCATTCCACTGGTGGCGGTTGAGTGGGTGGCTTACGGCTACAGCATGGCCTTTGCCGTGCCTTCGGCCATCGCCGTCGATGCCGGCAAGGGGCCGGATGGCACAGACCTTCCCAAGCACAGCTACCTCGGCTGGGATCCGGGCCTTGTATTTCTGAACTCCTTCGCCACTCTCGACGTCGACGGCGCCAATGCCTACGAGCGGATCGTGACCAGCGGCGACACCGTCGAGGCCGCCCCGAACGGGGTGCCCGAGCTGCTGTTTGCGATCTATCAGATGATGTTCGCGATCATCACGCCGGCGCTGATCGTTGGCGCTATCGCGGAACGTGTGAAGTTCAGCGCCTGGTGCCTTTTTACGGTGCTCTGGGCGACGATCGTCTACAACCCGGTCTGTCATTGGGCATGGAACGTCAACGGATGGCTGTTCCAGAAAGGCGTGCTCGACTTCGCGGGGGGCACGGTCGTGCACGTCATCGCGGGCGTGTCGGCACTTGCGCTGTTGTTGATTCTTCCCAAGCGTCGGGGCTATCCCGGAGCGCAGTTTGTCCCGCACAACGTCGGCTGGACCCTGATCGGCGCCGCCATGCTGATGGTGGGCTGGTTCGGCTTCAACGCGGGCTCGGCGATCGCCGTCGGCAAGGAGTTTCTCCCGGTTGCAGGGGGCGTGGCCGTGCTTGCCTTCGCCACGACGGCGATTGCGGGCAGCGCGGCATCCGGTGCCTGGGTGCTCGCTGAGTGGATCAAGATCGGAAAGCCGACGTCGCTCGGCTTCGCTTCCGGCATGGTGGCCGGACTCGTGGCGATCACCCCGTGTGCGGGCCATGTCAGCCCGCTGGGTGGCCTGATCATCGGGGCCCTCGGAGGCCTTGTCTGTTTTCTGACCGTCCAGGCGAAGCCGGCACTCGGCTACGACGACTCGCTCGACGTCGTCGGCGTTCACGGGGTGGGGGGTGCCCTTGGGGCCCTGCTTGTCGGATGGTTCGCAATTCGTCCAGCCGTGGGTGGAGTCGACCAGGTGCTCATCCAACTGCAGGGGTTATTGTGGTGCGGGGGCTACGCCTTCATCTGTTCGTTGCTCCTGGGGCTTCTCATCCACAAGACGATCGGCTTCACGGTCGACGCGAATGCACAGGCCGAGGGCCTCGACATCGCGGAGCACGGGGAGTCGGCCTACCACCTCACCTGACCCTCGAAGGTCGGGGCTTTTTCTCCGCAAGCGGGATGGTCAGCCGCATTCGCTGGTGCGATCTACGTGCCGGACGAACCCCCGGCGGTGGCTTCCAGTTGCAGTTCGGCGAGGGCATTTGAGGCAGCCCGTTGTTCCGCCTCCTTTTTATTGCGCCCCCACGCCGGCGGATACCGACGGAGACCGATCTGTGCCGACACGTGAAAGCTCTTGCTGTGGTCGGGACCCGCCTCCTCAACGACCTCATAGATGGGCGTCACCCCGTAGTCCCGTTGTGACAACTGCTGCAGGAGCGACTTGTGATTCAACCCCTGTTCGCCAGAGGCCACCTTGACGATCTCCGGTTCGAGCATCCGCGCCACCAGGGCCCGCACCGGCTCCAGTCCACCGTCGAGATACATCGCCGCCACCAGCGACTCAAACAGGTCAGACAGCACCGACTCCGGCACCGGCCGGTTGAGCGCGAGTCCCTTGCCGACGATCAGGAAGTCGATCAGTTGCAGCCGTTCGGTGATCCGGCCACAGGTCTCACGGCTCACGACGACCGACTTGATGCGTGTCAGGTCGCCCTCCAGCGAGTCTGGAAAGAGTTGATAGAGCGTCTCGCAGACAATGAAACCCAGAATGGCGTCCCCCAGGAACTCGAGCCTCTCGTTCGAGGCGAGCCGATGCTGGGCTCCCGAGGCATGCGTAAACGCCGAGACGAGCAGGGCCTGATCACGAAACTCGTACTGGATGCGGCGTTGGCACTCCGCCACGTCGACAACGCCCTCGGCTCGGTCGCCCCGCTCAGACCGTGACCGACCGCCCCGCTGCTGTCCGCTCCGCTGCTGGTCCACTCGATTCATGCCGATGCCGCCACTCCACTTGCTTGGGCCACCTCCCAAAGGTACGCCTCGTCGCGGTCGCCTGTCAACGCAATACCGCTGGAAACCCCGGCAAAAACAAGGTCTTGCCCGATCGGCGAACCATCGTCACCCCGCGTCCGTATGGATTTGGAGACATGCGACCAGACACACGCCCAGACACACGACGAACCCGGCGCCAGCGAGGCAGCCGGTATGGATGCGTTTCCCGCCGCGTGCCGCCGGGCAAGACTCCTACGGGCTCCGCGCCGTGGGCTCTCTGACTACACTCCAACAAGCGTTACCGAGAAAGCTGCAGCCGCCCTATGACACTGACTGTGACCATGCGTATGAACAGGCACCACAACCATACTCCCACCGACTCGTGCCTCCTTAACACCTCCGGGAACCGAACCATGTCTGGAATCACCTCCACGCCGTCGCTCGTGCCGAGTCGACCACTTCATTCCAGCAGGCCGCGGCTGGGCCTGATTCCCTTGTGGAGTCTGGTGGCTCTCGCGCTGCCGATCGCCGCCGTGCTTGGATTGCCCACACGGGCCGATGCCGACGAGACAGCCGCCACCGCCGAGTCGCTGATGCATGCCAACGCACTCTCCAGGGCGTTCCGCCATGCTGCCGAGCATGCCACTCCGAGCGTGGTGGTGGTCCGCAGCGAAACCAAGGCCAAGAAGGTCTCCGCCGATCGCCGGCCAAAACAGCGGGAGCGGAACGGCGAGAACCCGTTCAAGGGCACGCCGTTCGAGGATTTTTTCAAAGACGGTGTTCCCGAGGGCTTCGACTTCCAGCAGCCGGAGGGGGGCCAGATGCCACCACGCTCGGGGGTTGGTTCTGGTGTCATCGTGGACGCAGAGGGCCTCGTGCTCACCAACAACCACGTCGTCGCCGGTGCCGATGAGGTGACGGTGGAACTTCCGGACGGCCGCGAGTTCAGGGCAACGGAAATCAAGACCGATCCAGACAGCGATCTGGCTGTCGTCAAACTCGAAAACGCGCACGACCTGCCGGTGGCGAAGCTCGGTGATTCCGACAAGCTTGAAATCGGCGACTGGGTGATCGCGATCGGGAATCCGTTCGAACTGGAAACGACCGTCAGCGCCGGCATCATCAGCGGCAAGGGGCGGGAACTTGGCAGTATCCGCCGGGCCAAGTTCCTCCAGACCGACGCCGCGATCAACCCGGGTAACTCAGGGGGACCGCTCGTCAATCTGTCCGGCGAGGTGATTGGCATCAATACGGCCATCGCCTCCAACACAGGCGCCTACCAGGGCGTCGGCTTCGCGATCCCGATCAACCTGGCCAAGTGGGTGAGCGGCCAACTCATCGCCAAGGGCTCGGTGGAACGCGGCTACCTCGGTGTGTCGATCGGACCGCTGAGTAACGAGATGGCTACACAACTCGGGCTCAAGAGCCGCAAGGGCGTGCTGGTCACCGAGGTGATGGCGGGAACGCCGGCCTCCGAGGCGGGTGTTCAAGAACTTGATGTCATCACGGCCTTCGACGACGAGGCGGTGGACGGGCCGCGGTCGCTGCAGGAAGTGGTGGAGAAGTCAGCCATCGGCAAGCCCCACAAGCTCACCGTGCTTCGGGACGGCCGGTCCATGTCGCTCTCGATCGCCGTCAAGCCGCTCCCCGACAAGATCGCCAGACGTGACGGCGCCGGGGGCCGGAAGCTGTCCGCCGAGAACGAAGAGACCTTCTACTCGGAGGCCTTCGGCGTCGAGGTCCGCGACAAGGCGTCTTTGCCGGAGGCCGTCTACGAGGGCTTCGACGGGGTGGTCGTCGATCGTGTCGACAATGAGGGCGTGGCAGCGGAGGCCGGCATAGGGCCGGGCGTGCTGATCCGCAAGGTCGGCAAGACACCCGTCACGACCATCGCCGAGTTTGCCGAGGCGATCGAAAAGGAATCGCCGGACGCTGGGGTGTTGCTTCAGGTGAGAACGCCGCGAGGCAACAGTGTCATACTGCTCAAAAAGGGGGCGTGACGAGCCCGGGCTTCGCCCATGGTAGAATGCCTGAATGACAACGCTCGGCGTCAACATCGATCATGTGGCCACGATCCGGCAGGCCCGTCGCACGGTCGAACCCGACCCGGTCTGGGCGGCGGTGCTCGCCGAACTTGGCGGGGCCGACGCGATCACGGTGCACCTCCGTGAGGACCGCCGTCACATCCAGGACCGCGACCTTGAGGTGCTGAAATCCTCGGTGCAGGTGAAGCTCAATCTGGAGGCCGCAATCGCCCCGGCGATGGTCGAGATTGCCTGCCGGGTGAGGCCCGATCAGGTTACGCTCGTGCCGGAGAAACGTGAGGAAGTGACGACGGAAGGGGGACTCGACGTGGTCACCCACCGAACGGCAACGGCGGAGGCGGTGCGAAGGCTCCACGAGGCCGGAATCGTCGTCTCGCTTTTTCTCGACCCCTGTCCACGGCAGATCGAGGCTGCGATCGACCTCGGTGTCTCGGCGGTCGAACTTCATACCGGCTGCTACGCCAATGCCGTGACCGATGCCGAGCGTCAGACACACCTCGTGGAACTGGCCCGTGCTGGCGACATGATCCGGCAGGCGAAACTATCGCTCAACGCCGGCCATGGCCTCACCTACCGGAATGTCGTCCCGGTGGCCCGGCTCGAAGGCATGGGCGAACTCAACATCGGCCACTCCATCGTGGCGCGGGCCGTGCTCGTTGGCTTCGCACAGGCCGTGCGGGAGATGAAGACGCTCGTGTCGTGAATGGGAGTGATTTTCATTGCCCCCCGAAGCTCGTCGAGTACTCCCCACGGCGAAAGTCCCCGCGAAGGAGACTTCTGCCGGCCCGGCGGGGCCAGCCAGCGGGGAATACGACGCGGTGCGAGGGGCAGCGTCAACTTTCGGACAAGTTAAAAACTTGCCGCCACGAGGGACAACACGGCGAGCCGGGATCGGCTGAAGCTCGAAAAAGCGTTGGAATTTCGCCCCGCCAGGGTCTGCACCACCAATACGCCCCACGGCGAAAGTCCCCGCGAAGGAGACTTCTGCCGGCCCGGCGGGGCCAGCGGGGAATACGACGCGGTGCAAGGGGCAGCGTCAACTTTCGGACACGTTAAAAACGCGCCACCACGGGGGGGGAAGCCCGTGGACAGCTGGCCTCCTACGGCCCCGCGAAGGCCTCTGGGTCGTCGAGCACGAAGAGATGCCCGTGGTCGGAGGTCACGATCACGACCGAATCGTCCCAGGCGTCGTGCCGCTCGATCCACTTTACGACCGCCTCAAACGCCGCGTCGCCGCTCTTCACCGCGCCGATCGCCGCGTCGATGTCGTTGGCATGCGACGCCCAGTCGACGTCGCCGGCCTCCACCATCAGCCAGAATTTGCCGCGGCTGTGCAGGACGTCGAGCGCCGTCCGGGTCATGTCGGCCAGCGTCGGGTTCTCCGTCAGGTCGGCCTCCGTATAGGGCGCGAGCGGGCAGTATTTTTTGCGGAGCCGGTCGGCCGTTGCGGCCTGCTCGGGCCGGCAGCCCACGGGATCGAAATCGCCGTCGGCGGTCTGGTAGGGCAGGTTGCCTTCACGCACGCCGAAGAAGCCGAAGAGACCGAGATTGCCCGCGATCGCATCCTGTGCCGCCGCCGCCAGCACCTCTTCGCCCGCCTGCCCGGCCGTTCGCTGGGCCACCCGATAACGGCCGCCCCGCTGAGAGTCGATTGCGGCGATCGTCGAGTCGGCGACATATTTCCCGCCCGGCTCGAAGTTCGCCCCCTGATCCTTGTCGCTCTGCAGATCACCCCGCACACCGTAGCCCGCGCCGATGAGCAGATCGAGGCCCGGCAGCGGGTCGGTGCGGTGCGCGATGGAGGGTTGGCCGAGCAGGTCGCGGGCGATGTCCTGGTAGTCATCCCGAGTGACATTATTGGCGTAGCTGCAGGCTGGCGTGGCATGCGACACCGGCACGCTCGTCACCGCGCCCACCGCATAGCCCTGGGCCTGGAGGATGCGGGCGATCGGTTTGAGCGGGCGGCCCTCCGCATCGACGTTGATGGCGTCGTTGTAGGTCTTGCGCCCCGTGCACAGCGACGTGGCCGATGCGGCTGAATCGGTGACGGCATGCGGGCGGCCGCGGTCGCGGCCGATCAGATAGCGGAGATCCGGCAGCGGGGCCCATGGGAGAGCACCGCCGCGGCGCCAGTCGTAGCCGCCGGGCCTTTCGCCCCCCGGATTTTTCACCGCCTGCGCGTCGGCATCCACGGTCGTGCCGTCGTTGGCCGGGCTCGTCACGCAGACGCCGAAGTCGGTCGCAACGCCACGGTAGTCCTGAAAAGAAAAACCCGTACCGCGGCCGGAGTCGTAGGCCACCCTGCCCCGGGCGGCGATTGCGGCTGTCCGAGTCATCGTCCAGTCGAGGCCGTCGAAGACAACCAGCACGATCTGTCTCTTACCGGCCTGAGCCGCCATCATTTGGAGGCGATGGATGTCCGTCTGATCGAAGTAGTCGGCCTCCGGATTGAGCGTCTCGTCGGGAAGCCGACCATAGAGGGCCGTCAGTGCGGTGGCATCACGGTAGACGCTCTTCGGACCCGCCACGGCGTCGAGCAGCATGCCGAAGGTATAGACCGGAATCAGCCGGTTGGAGTGGTTGGACCAGGAGATGTAGCTGTTCGGCTGATCGCCCCAATGACCCCATGCGGCCCGTCCGGTCGCCTCAGCCCGAGCCTCCATCGCCCGGATCGGGTCGGCGGCCGCGAGCCCGACCGAGGGGGCCTCCGGCGGTTGGCCGTTGCTGTAGCCCGCCAAGAATCCAAACAAGAGCTCATACAAAAGCCCGAGGGCGGCCGTCAGCGCAGGAACTGCGCACGACTGCCGCAACAGTGCGCCCTGGGGACGATCCCGATTGTACCGTGCCATTCGCATGAAGCCCTTCTTCGTCGCATGATAGCCGCTCGCAACCATCGCCCACAAAAAGCATTTCCTACCGCAGGAGCACGGCGCACGATTTGCTGCACTGACTCCTGATCGCTTGCCGCAGCGAGGCCCCCTGCAGCTTCGGCCGACCGGAATGGGATCCTTCAAACACGCGGTCGCAATTTGTACAGTGTTGAACGGTGCGGCTCCTCCAGCCCTTTCGCACCGCCCGCTCTCTGTCCTCCCCCCCCCGCCCCCCCCCCGACCCCCGACCAGAAAACACCTCCCCGTGGCCAACGACGACCTGCTGCGTCGCGACGTTCGACTCCTCGGCGACATGCTCGGGTCGGTGATCGTTGAACTGGAGGGCCGGGAGTCGTTCGCGCTGGTCGAGGAGGTCCGCTCGCTCGCCCGCGACCGCCGTGCGGGCCGCCACGACGCCGAGCGGTCGCTCGCTGCCCGGATCGAGTCGCTCGACACCGCCCAGGCAGAGTGCGTCGCCCGTGCCTTCAGCATCTATTTCGACCTGGTCAACATCGCCGAAGACCGGCAGCGGGTTCGCGTGCTCCGTGAGCGGGAACGGGAGCGGTCGCCGCAGCCGATCGGTGAATCCCTCGCCGCCGGCATCGCCGAGCTCAAGTCACTCGGACTTTCGGCAGCCGACGTTCAGCAGGCGCTCGATCGCCTCTCGATCGAGCTCGTCTTCACGGCCCACCCCAGCGAGGCCAAGCGGCGTTCGATCCGGGCGAAGCTCCGGCGCATGCGGCACAGCCTGCAAGAACTCGACCGCGGCGACCTGCTGCCCCGCGAGCGGTCGGCCTATGAAAGCGACCTGCACAGCGAGCTCGACGTGCTCTGGCAGACGGAATTCCTGCGGCCCACCCGGCCGACCGTGTTCGACGAGGTGGAACGCGGGCTGTCGATCATGCCCCGGCTCTGGGAGGCGATTCCACAGGTGTATGCCTCGCTCCGCCAAGGCCTCGCGGCATGCTACCCAGGCGGGTCGTTTCAGATTCCGCCGTTTCTCACCTTCGGATCCTGGATGGGCGGCGACCGTGACGGCAATCCTTTTGTCACCGCCGACATCACGGAGCGGACGCTCCTGCGGCTCCGCGCGGCGGCGATCGAGCGGCACCTCGACTGGTGTGCCCGGCTCCACAACCGGCTCACGATCTCACTGCATGCCGCCCGGGGCGCCGATCTCCTCGTCGAACGGCTCGCCACGCTCGCGGCTCTCTGGCCCGATCTCGCCGCCGCCCTCGAACCGCATGCGGCCCACGAAACCTACCGCCGCTGGATCCGCATGATCCGCTTTCGGCTGGAGCGTTCCCAGACCGACAGCCTCGCCGAGCCTGCGACCCCCGCCGCCTATGCCTCCGGAAGCGAACTGGAGGCGGATGTCACGCTGCTGGTGGAGTGTCTGAGGCATGATCATGGTCTCGCCGACCATTCACCCGCCACCCAGTGGCTGGACCTCGTCCGCACCTTCGGTCTCCACATGACCCGGCTCGACGTGCGGCAGGATGCCCGGGCCTATGGCGACATCATGGGGGAGATCCTCGCTGCGGCCGGACACGTTGCCGACGCCGCGACGTTCACCGCGCTCGACGAGCCCGCGCGGCAGGCCCTGCTCGTGCACTCGATGCCTGCCGCGGACGGACAGGCCGCCGCCGTTGCCGCCGACCTGTCGCCCGAGAGACTCGGCCCCCTCGCCGGCGACACACTGCGTCTCTTCGAGGTGCTCCACCGGGCGGTCGCCCGCTTCGGCCCGGAGTGCGTGGGCGCCGCGATCATCAGTCTCACCCGCAGCCCCGCCGACGTGCTCGCGGTGCTCTGGCTGTGGCGGCATGCCCGCGAGCGAGCGGCCGCTCGGGGCGAATCCGTCGCAGCCACCGACATCGCCATCGTGCCGCTGTTTGAGAAGATCCACGACCTCGCGCACGCCCACGAAACGCTGGCCGCGATCCTCGACGAGCCCTGCTACCGGAGTCACCTCAGCGGCCGGGGCGACCGGCAGATCGTGATGGTCGGCTATTCCGACAGCACGAAGGACGGCGGTTATCTGGCGGCCTGTTGCGGTCTGCAGACAGCGCAGAGCCACCTCCACGCCGCGGCCGCGGCCCGCGGCGTGAGCCTCACGTTCTTCCACGGCCGGGGCGGTTCGCTCGGCCGGGGCGGCGGGCCGGCCGCGCGGGGCATCCTCTCGCTGCCCCCGGAAACGCTCGACGGCAGCCTTCGCCTCACCGAGCAGGGAGAGGTGCTCGCGGAGCGGTACGACGACACCGAGGTCGCCTGCCGCCATCTGGAGCAGGTGTCGTGGGCCACACTCGTGGCGTCGAGTGTTCGCAGGAGCGAGCCGCGCCGGGAATGGACCAACATCGCCGCCCGGATGGCGGAGCGGTCGTGGGCGGTCTATCGCGAACTCGTGGACCTGCCGGGCTTCATCCGGTATTTCTCGGAAACAACGCCCATCGACGACATCGAGACCCTGCCGATCGCGTCGCGTCCCTCCCGCCGCCGTGGCGAGCGGTCGCTCGACGACCTCCGCGCGATCCCCTGGGTCTTCGCGTGGACCCAGAGCCGTTGCATGATTCCCGCCTGGTATGGCCTGGGCACGGCGCTTGTCGAGGTCACGAACGACGACCACCATGCCTGGCAGACCGTCTGCGACATGTACCGGCAGTGGCCCTTCTTCCAGGCCACGATCGACAACGCCACGCTCGCACTGGCCAAGGCCGACATGTACATCGCCCAGCGGTATTCCGAACTCGTAGACGACGCTGACGTCCGCCGCCCGATCTGGCAGCGGATCGCCGCGGAGCGTGACCGCAGCCGACAGGCGATCCTCGGCATCGTCGGCGGTGATGAACTGCTCGCGACGACGCCATGGTTTCAGCGGTCGATCGAGGCCCGCAATCCGTACATCGATCCGCTCAACCTGATCCAGATCGAGTTCATGCGCCGCCGCCGGCAGAGCCCCGACGACGAATCGCTCCGCGATCTCCTGCGGCTCTGCGTGCAGGGCATCGCCGCCGGCATGCGCACCACCGGTTAGCAAGGGACTCCACCGATGACAACTGCCGCCGACCTCGTCGTCAAAACACTCGGCCCCTGCCGGATCGACTCGCCCCTGCGGCCGATGCTCGAGTCCCGCCGCACCACCGTGCACTACGTGGGCGAGGACGACCGGGTGCTCTTCCACGACACGGCCAGTCTCGTCGCGGCGAGTGGCTGCACGATCGATTCCCTGCCGGGCTTCGAGCCGGCCGGTCCGCGCCGCAAGATCTTCTTCGACGCCTCCAAGATGCGGGTGGGAATCGTCACCTGCGGCGGGCTCTGCCCGGGCATCAACGACGTAATCCGAGGCATCGTCATGGAGCTATCGTTCCACTACGGTGTCAAGCGGATTCATGGCTACCGCAACGGCTACCAGGGTTTTGTGGCGAAATACGCCCATGACGTGGTCGAACTCACGCCCAGCATGGTCAGCAACATCGACGAGGATGGCGGCACGATCCTCGGCACGTCGCGGGGTGGGCAGGATCCGGAGGAGATCGTCGACTGCCTCGAACGGATGAACATCAATGCCCTGTTCGTGATCGGTGGCGACGGCACGCTGCGGGGGGCAATGCAGATCGCCGCGGCGGTCGCCGCCCGCGACGGGAAGACCGCCGTCGTCGGCATCCCCAAGACGATCGACAACGACATCCCCTACATCGACCAGAGCTTCGGCTTTCAAACCGCCTTTGGCGAGGCGACGAAGGCGATCCAGTCGGCACACGTCGAGGCGAAGGCATCGCCCAATGGCGTGGGGTTGGTGAAGCTGATGGGCCGGCACTCCGGCTTCATCGCCTGCTATGCCTCGCTCGCTGAGCCAGACGCCAACTACGTGCTCATCCCGGAAGTGCCCTTTCAATTGGATGGCCCGAACGGCCTGCTTGCGCATCTTCTGGAGCGGGTCAAGCGAAGCGGCCACGCCGTGATCGTGGCGGCGGAGGGGGCCGGCCAGGATCTGATCACCGACTCCGGTGGCGGCCACGACGCCTCCGGCAACCGAAAACTGCACGACGTGGGACTCCTGCTGAAGTCCCGGATCACAGACCACTTTGCGGCGGCGGGCATGGAGCTGAACCTCAAGTACATCGATCCGAGCTACCTGATCCGCAGCGTGCGGGCCAATCCCTACGACAGCGTCTACTGCCTCCGGCTCGCGCAGAATGCCGTGCATGCGGCGATGGCCGGGCGGACGGAAATGGTGGTGGGCCGCTGGCATGGCCGGTTTGTCCACATTCCGATCCCGCTGGCGGTGAGCCACCGCAATCAGGTCGCCCCCGACGGCGACCTCTGGCTCTCGGTGCTCGAGGCCACAGGCCAGCCGCGGTCGTTTGGGTAGGCGACGGGGCAGTCAAAATAAAAGCCCCCGGCGTAAGCCGGGGGATCGCAAACCGCCAAACGCTCCATCCCGTCGCTAGCGCTCAGGGCTTCTATGGGACTCGGAAACATCCGTGAGGAGCTGCCCATGCCCCGAGAGCCGGCGTTGCTGACCAGCGCAGGCAGGATGCCGGAGCGCAGTCAGCATCGAGTGAGCGGAGGCAGGATGCCGTAGCGAACGTCCGGCGACGGGGTATGGGCAGCCCCGAACCGTGGCCCTCGTGGCTTGCCGGGTTCGGGGAGATGAGGGATGCTTTTGGGCGAGGGTACGCCATTCCCAGGAGTCGAACGATGCCGACATGCCCCGCGCCCATCCTAAGACTCGTCCTCCTCATCGCGGCGCTGAGCATGGCTGGCTCCGGTGCCACCGCAGCCGAATGGCCGCAGTGGCGGGGCCCGGACGGCCAGGGCCATGCCGTCGCCGCCCAAGACCTGCCGGTCACATGGAGCGAGACCGAAAACATCGCCTGGAAAACGCCGCTCCCCGGCCGGGGCTGGTCGTCCCCTGTCATTGACGGCAACCAGATCTGGATGACCACGGCCATCGAAACCCCCCTCTCCGAGGATGACAGGAAAAAGCGACTCGAGGGGGTCAAGGAGATTCAGCCGCTGAATGTCTCGGGGCCAGTGTCGCTGCATGCCCTCTGCGTAGACCGCGACTCGGGCGCACTCCTCCACGACATCGAACTGATGGTCGTCGACAACCCGCAGCCGATCCACTCGCTCAATTCCTACGCTTCTCCTTCACCCATCTTGAGCAACGGCCGGCTCTACTGCCACTTCGGAGACTTTGGCACCGCGGCCGTCGACACGCGGGAGGCCAAGGTGCTCTGGAAACAACGTGACCAGCGGCTCAACCACGTGAACGGCCCGGGCAGCACCCCCCTGCTCTGGAACGGCATGCTGATCTTCCACTGCGATGGCAGCGACACGCAGTCGATCGTCGCCCTCGACGCGGCCACCGGCGCCGTGGCCTGGAAAACCGACCGCAGCGGCGAACTCCGCGACGATCCCCAGCTCAGAAAAGCCTACGGCACGCCGCTGGTGCTCTCACTCGGCGGCCGGGACGTGCTCGTCTCGCCAGCGGCTGACTGGCTCTATGGCTACGATCCAGCCACGGGCCGTGAACTCTGGAAGATGGGCTACGGAGTCCTTGGCTTCTCGATCGTGCCGCGGCCCGTCACCGCCCACGGGCTGCTCTTCATGAGCACGAGCTTCATGCAGCCGGAGTTGCTCGCGGTCAGGCTCGGCGACGCCGCGATCCCCCCCACGATCGCCTGGCGGGAAAAAAAGGGGGCCCCCACCATGGCCTCGCCGTTGGTGGTGGGAGACGAACTCTATATGGTCAGCGACAAGGGGGTCGCCACCTGCCTCGACGCCAAGACCGGCGCCGCCGTCTGGACGGAACGGCTGGGGGGCAATTTCTCATCGTCACCGCTGGCGGCCGACGGCCGCATCTACGTGGGTAACCGGGATGGCGCGACCTTCGTGATCAAGCCGGGCCGCAGTTTCGCCCTCGAGGCCACGAACCAGCTCGACGGCCAGATCATGGCCACGCCCGCCGCCCTCGATCGGGCCATCTATCTCCGCACCGACAAGGCGGTCTACCGGATCGAAAAGCGGCCAGCTGGTGCCACAGCCGCGGCCAGCACGCCGCCGAAGGGCGACGTGCTCACATTCAGTTTCGACACGAGCAAGATCTTTCCGGGCACGACCCGCGAGTATGCCGTCTACGTGCCGGCACAGCACGACGGCAAGACGCCCGCCTGCGTGCACGTCAATCAGGACGGTATCCAGTTCAACGCCCCCGCGGTCTTCGACCGGCTGATCCACGAAAAGAAGATGCCGGTGACGATCGGCGTCTTCGTCAAACCCGGAGTCGTGCCCGCGACCCGGGAGGCTGCCCTCGGCCGCTTCAACCGCAGCTTTGAATACGACGGCCTCGGCCCCGACTATGCCCGGTTTCTCCTCGACGAGCTCCTCCCCGCGGTCGCGACGAAAAAAACCGCCGACGGCCGGGCCATCCTGCTCTCGAAGAGCGGCAACGACCGTTCGATCGGCGGCACCTCCAGCGGCGCGATCGCCGCCTTCACCGCGGCCTGGGAAAGGCCCGACGCATTTTCACGTGTCTTCAGCGGCATCGGCACCTACGTCGGCCTTCGCGGCGGCCATGCCTACTCGACGCTCGTCCGCAAGGTCGAGCCGAAGCCGCTGCGGATCTTTCTCGAGGACGGCTCGAACGATCTCAACATCTATGCCGGTGACTGGTGGATGGCCAACCAGGCGCTCGAACGTTCGCTCGTCTTCGCCGGATATGACGTGCGGCATGCCTGGGGCGATGGCGGCCACAACGGCAAGCACGCCACCGAACTGTTCCCCGAAGCGATGCAATGGCTGTGGCATGACTGGCCGCAGCCCATCAAAAAGGGACAGGGCAGCCCGCAACTGCAGGATATTCTCGTTCCCGGCGAGGAGTGGCGGCTCGTCGGTGAGGGCTATGCGTTTACCGAAGGTCCGGCGGCCAACGCCAAGGGGGAACTCTTCTTCAACGACGTCGGCGGCTCGAAGACCTATCGCGTCACCCCCGACTGGAAGGCGGAGGTTTGGCTCGCCGATTCGCACAAGGGAGACGGCCAGAACTTCGCCCCCGATGGCCGGCTGGTGGCCGCCAGTGGCGCCGACATGGCGATCGTGGCCTGGGATGCCGCCGGCACGCCGACCCGGCTCGCCGAAGGCTGGCGGGGCAACGACGTGGTGGTCGCCCACTCGGGCACGATCTACGTCACCGAACCAGGCTGGGATGGAAAGTCTCCCAGCCGGATCCACTGCCTCAGGCCTGCGGCAGGCGGCACGTTCACCGATACCGTCGTCGACACCGGCCTGAAGTTCTCAAACGGTCTCTGCCTGTCCCCCGACCAGAGCCTGCTCTCGGTGGCCGACAGCCGCACCCACTGGGTCTACAACTTCTCCGTGCAGAACGACGGCACGCTGGCGAACAAGCAGCGTTTCTATCATCTCCACGTGCCCGACACCGCTGACGACAGCGGGGCCGACGGCATGCGGGTAGACCGCGACGGCCGGCTGTGGGTGGCCACGAAGATGGGTATCCAGGTCTGCGACCAGGCGGGACGGGTGAATTGCATCATTCCCACGCCCAACGGCAAGGTTTCAAACATCTGCTTCGGTGGACCCGATTTCACGACGCTCCTGGCCACCTGCGGCGACAAGGTCTTCGTTCGAAAGGTGAAGCCTGCGGGGGCGCCAAACTTCCTACCGCCTTCGACGCCGCCCAAGCCCAAGCTCTGATTCCATCCCCATCACCATCCCCTTCCCCCCCTCCCCACACACCGCTGACGCAGAGGCCCATCGTGTCGCCATGGCAGACATCCCGTCGCGGATTTCTTTCAACCGTCACCGCCGCCACGGCCGCCACCGCCGTCACAGGCCTGACGGCCGCGGCCGACGTCCGCCGCCGAGGCATTCCGCTGGGGTTCGACAACTTCTCGGTGCGGGCCCTGAAGTGGAACGCGCGGCAGCTCATCGATCATGCAGAAAAGCTACGGTGCGACTCGCTCTTCATCACCGACTTCGGCCCCTTCGAGGGGCGTCTCGACGATGCGTCGCTGGACGAGGTTCGCCGGTATGCCGCTGACCGCGGCGTGGCGGTCGCCCTGGGTTCGTGGAGCATCTGCCCCTCGTCGAAGACATTCAAGCACGACTGGGGCTGTGCCGAGGAGCACCTCGCCACGGGGATCCGCATGGCACGGGCACTCGGTTCGACGGCGTTCCGGGTTGTCCTGGGCAACCAGGCGGACAGGCTCTCCGACGGCGGCATCCGGCAGCGGATCGACGATACGGTCGACGTGCTCAAGTCCCAGCGGGTTCGGGCGATCGACAGCGGCATCAAGATCGCGGTGGAGAATCATGCCGGCGACATGCAGTCGCGGGAACTCAAGGACCTCGTCGAGGCAGCGGGCCCTGAGTATGTCGGGGTCAACTTCGATTCCGGCAACGCCTGCTGGACGATCGAGGATCCTGTTTCGGCACTCGCCGTCCTGGCGCCCCACGTGCTCACGACCAGCCTGCGTGACACGATGCTCTGGGAAACAGCCGAAGGAATCACGACGCAATGGACGGCGATGGGCGAGGGCTGCACCGACCTGCCGGCTTTTTTCGACCTCTTCGAGCGGACCTGCCCCGGTGTGACAGTCCACATCGAAACCATCTCCGGTTTTCCACGGACGTTTCCGGTGTATCAGAAGGACTTCTGGCAGAGCTATCCCGACGCCCGCGCCGCGGATCTGGCGGCCTTTCTGATGCTGGCAAAACAGGGCCGGCCGATCGGGCCGTTCACGCCACCAGCCGGTGGAGGCCGGCAGAAAGCCGAACAGGACTATCAACTCGCCGAACTCGAGCGGAGCCTCAGCCACTGCCGGAACGTGCTCGGACTGGGCGTCAGACCGGCGACTGGTTGAGCACGGCCGCCGGGATGCTTTATGCTTTCCGGGCGTTCACCGTGACGAGTGCCCCTTTTTTGGCCTGCATGCCAGCCGAGTATTCCCCTGAAAGCCTCCGTTCCAAAGTCACTTCTTGTCACCGGCGGCACCGGGCTGCTGGGTTCCTACCTGATGCGGGACCTGCTGCTGGACGGCCGGGATCTTGCCTTGGTCGTCCGCCGCAGTCGGAAACAGTCTGCCGACGCCCGCGTGGAGGCGATTCTGGTTCACTGGGAGGAGACCCTCGGCAAACGTCTCCCCCGGCCGGTGATCCTGGAAGGCGACCTGACGCAGCCGTTCTGCGGGCTCGATCCCGATGCCCGCCGCTGGGTGCAGAGCCACTGCGACGAACTGCTCAACAACGCGGCCAGTCTCACCTTTCGCGGCTCTGATCGCGAGGCCGAGCCATGGCGGACAAACGTCACCGGCACCGGTCAGGTGCTGGCCTTGGCCCGCGAGACCGGCCTGCGGCATTTCCATCATGTCTCCACGGCCTATGTCTGCGGCCTCCGTTCGGGGCTCGTTCGGGAGGACGATCTGGACGTTGGCCAGACGTTCGGCAACGACTACGAACGCTCCAAGGTGGAGGCGGAAAAGCTCGTCCGCGCCGCCACCCGCGCCGCCGGCGGTTTTCTCGACACGGCGACCATCTACCGTCCCTCGATCATCGTCGGCGACTCATCCACAGGATGGACATCGACCTACCACGGCCTGTTTGCCGCGCTGCGGCTTGGCCACACCCTGCTCACCCGTGTGGTGAAGGGCACGACGACCGGTCCGGCCCTGCTGGGCCTGATCGGGGTCGACCTGCAGGATACGAAGAACTTCGTCCCGGTCGACTGGGTGTCGGCTGTGATCGCTCATGCGATCCAGACACCGTCTGCGCGGGCCGCGACCTACCATCTCACGCACCCGGAACCACTCTCGATGGACACGGTCGGCCGGCTCATCCAGCAGGCGGTCGACACCTACTCGCAGGACGCCTCGCCGGACGACCCCGACCTCTGTGACGAACAGTGGTTTGCCGAGAATCTCGGCACGCAACTGGACATCTACAAAAGCTATCTTCGCAACGATCCCACGTTTGACCGCAGCCACACGGCCGCCATCGCGACGCACCTCCCCTGCCCGCCGCTGGACATGCAGACGCTCATGAAAATGGCGAAATGTGCGATCGACCAGGACTTCGGCCGCCGGAGCCCGTTCAAGACGGCGGCTCACAGCCCGCCGCTTTTGGCGAGGTCGTGAAAGTAGTGCCCGACCTTCTTCTGGTTCTTGAGGAGCCAGTCGATCGAGGGCTCGTTTCGCATCGCCTTGCCGATTGCCTTGAGCGTGGCCTCGCGGTGCGTGGCAAAAAGCACATCATGGTCGATCTTGACCTTCGCATCGGCCACCGACGGATCGAGCCACACCGCCACGATGATGCCGATGTCGTTCACCTTCGACTTCGGCAGAAACCCCTCGCGGACGCTGTCGAGCACGGCGTTGGCAATCGCCGCCTGCACGGTGCCCATGAGGATGTTGGTGTAGCGGGCGTTGGGGGCGGTGTACTTGCTCACCATCAGCGTGGCCGGTCGCACCTGGACGTCACTGTTGAGAATCGCCCAGACCCGCGTGTGCCCCTTCACCTGATCGCCGATGAGGTTGGCGATCGCGTAGCCGACAGGCCCGTCGAGTTCGCCGATGACCACCTCCGGTTCTGCGGCGCTCCAGGCGTCATCGGCCTCCACGAGTGCCTCGCCGGTTCGCATGATGATTTTCTTGCCTGCCATGGAAATCTCCTCCTGCTGCCAGTGGTCTACCGGATCTCACGAGCCCCGTTATTCACCACCGGGAGCCGGCGCGTCAATTGGCGGCAGCCGGGCCACGATTCGGAGCGGTCCGCCACTGCCCCCACCGATCTTCATCGGCAGGGCGATGACGAACGCCCCCTCCTCGGGCAGGCCGTCGAGCGCAGCAACATTCTCGAAGATTGGCACGTTGCCGCCGCACAGCACGACATGTGATCCAAAGTGGGAGCTCGGACCATGATCGATGCTGGCCGTGTCGATGCCGATGGCCCGAATCCGCCGGTGTTCTACGAGCCACTGGGCCGCCAGTGGCGAGAGCCCCGGAAACCGCAGCTTCGCCACCGCCCCGGGGCCGATCTCGTTCGTCCCGAGATAGGTAGCCCGATCCGACCACCGTGCCGCCCACCCGGTGCGGAGCAGCACGATCACGTCCACCAGTTGCCGCCCGTGCCGTGCCTCCCACGCCACGAGTTCGTCGGCCGTGATTTCATGGACGTCGTCAGCCGCACACTCCTTGGTGATGTCGACGACGACCGCCTCGCCGAGCAGGTGCTCCAGCGGGATCAGATCAGCGGTCTGGCCGGTGGCGGAGAAGTGCCGCGGCGCGTCGAGATGGGTGCCGCCGTGTTCGGCCGAGGCAAACCGATTGGCCGCATAGTAATAGCCCTTCGGCGTAGGACCGTTGCTGCCCCGCTCGAAACGAAAGCCCTTCTCAGTGGGCCAATAGATCGTCGTGTCGTCGAACGAATGCGTGAGATCGACCCAGCGGCCGCGGACCAGCGGCCCGGTATCGCGAGCTGGCATGGCTGGCGGCTGCTCCGCCGTGACTGCCCCACAGGCCAAAAGGATCGCAAGCACACCGACTGAAAATCGTTTCACGGCCTTATCCTATGGGCTCCACGCGACACAGCGAATGCATCCGATATTCACGTCCGGTCCGCTGCTCAATGCAGCGGTAGCGGCTCCGCAGCTTCGGCCCCAGGCGAAACACCCTGCCCCCATCGGTGCGGAAGGTCGTCCCCGCCGGCAACGATTCCACGAACACAAGCCCAGGATCGACCACGTCGTAGCGGGCCAGCGCCAGCATCAGTCCCCGGTCGCTGCAGGTCGCCGCGGCGAGCTTTCCGAGTGACCGCTCGAGCGCCAGGCCGACGTCCTCCGGGAGCATGCGGCCCACCACCACCGGCAGCAGAATCCTCTCAAACTCCGCCTTCCACTCCGGTCCATGCGGCCGCACGCGACGGATTCTGGCGCGGTGGCGTTCCCAGGTGGCGGCGTGGGCAATCTCGTGGAGCAGCGTGGTGAGGAAGGCATAGGGATTGAGGTCGTCGTTCACGGAGACGCGATGCCGCCGCCTGACGCCGGTGGGGCTGCGATGATCGCCAAGCTTGGTACGGCGCGGCCGGCTGAGCCGCACGTCGACGGGATGTGCCGACAGGAGTTCCGTGACATAGGCATGGGTGTTGCCGGGCAACCGGGGCCAGAGTGCGGCAGGCAGACGCGACCGGCTCATCATGGACTGTCTCCGCAGGAAATCGCCACTGCCCGAGACGCTAGCGAATACGGTCGGTTTTACACAACCCGGCGGTCCGGCGTAGCCTGATAGCCTCGCCCGAGCGTGTGGAGCAGGCAAGACCGGAAGGATGGCATGCGGAATGAAGCGGTTCGATGTCATCGTGATGGGTACGGGGGGCATGGGTGCCTCAGCGGCCATGCACCTGGCCTCCCGCGGCGTGCGGGTCTGCGGACTCGACCGGTTCCCGCCGGGCCACGATCGGGGCAGTTCGCACGGCCAGACCCGTCTCATCCGCATGGCCTATTACGAGCATCCGGATTACGTCCCCCTGCTCAGACGCTCCTACGAACTCTGGCACGATCTCGAGACCATCGTCGGCAGGACACTGCTGGTGGAATCGGGCCTGCTCCTATCCGGACCGCCTGACGGCGCCGTTGTGGCGGGAACGCTGAGATCGGCTGCCATCCACTCGCTGCCTGTTGAGCCGATGACTGGTCGCGACGCCGGTGACCGCTGGCCAAGCCTGCGGATTCCGGAGGAGTGGACCGCAGTCTACGAGGCTCGCGGCGGCTATCTTCTGGTGGAGGATTGCGTGGCTGCGCATGCGGCGGCCGCCGTCCGACTGGGAGCCCACCTCGATCATGGCTGCACGGTTCACGGCTGGCGAACCGTCGGGCACGGCGACCACGATCGGCATGTCATCGTCGACACCGACATCGGCAGTTACGCAGCCGACAGACTCGTGGTCACCGCCGGCGCCTGGGCGGGCGACCTGCTCCAGATGCCCTCGCTGCCGATGAAGGTGCTGCGGAAGTCGCTTTTCTGGTATCGGCCCGAGGCGACACGTGCCGCCGCGCATGCCGCGGGCACGCTGCCCTGCTTCGCCTTCGACGGGCCCACCGGCTTTTTCTACGGCTTTCCGGCGATCGATGAACGGGGGGTGAAGATCGCCGAGCATACCGGCGGGACTCCCGTCGCCGATCCACTGTCCCTCGATCGGGGCATCGATGCCCGCGAGCAGGCGCGGGTCGAGGTGGTGCTGGCGGCCCACCTGCCAAACCTGCGCGGACGGCCGAGCCTGCGAGAACGGCCGACAGCGCACTCAGCCTGCCTCTACACCATGTCGCCCGATGGTCATTTCGTCGTCGGCGTTCATCCGCGGCACCCCAACGTGACGATCGCTGCCGGCTTCTCCGGCCATGGATTCAAGTTCGCCAGCGTGATCGGCGAAGTGCTCGCCGACCTCGCCCTCCAGGGAAAAACCGGGCATCCGATCGGGTTTCTCTCGCCCCAGCGATTCGCGTCGGCATGACCCGTCGCCGCCAGTTGGCCCTCGACAGAAGGGCCCGCGCCCCGCCCTTCGAGGGATTCCGCACGGCATCACCTGCGGGATTTTCACCCACTTTTTTCGACCTCCGCGCAGCGATGCCGATAGACTAGGGTGTGGGGAATCACACGTAATTGAAAAGAAACGCCTGACACATTGGATCGGTGGCATGTCCGCGCTAGAGTTGAACCGAGTCGTCGGTCTTGTGGCCCGCCCTGTGGCTTTATGGTGTCTGCTCGCGGCTGCGGGGATGCCCAAGGGGTTGGCGGGGGAGTGGCCGCAGATTCTCGGGCCGGATCGTAATGGCATTGCGGCGGGCGACGAGGTTCTTGCCGATGTCTGGCCCACCGAAGGCCCCTACACGCTCTGGCAGCGTGACGTCGGCAGCGGCTATGCCGGTGTTGCCGTGGCCGACAAACGTGCGGTGCTCTTCCACCGCCTGGGAGACATGGAAGTCACTGAGGGGCTCGACGCGGCCACCGGAAAAACGCTCTGGACCGACGAGCACGCGACGCGGTTCACGCCGCAGGTGGGTGGTGGCGACGGTCCGCTCTGCGTGCCTGTGATCAGTGGCGGCCGCGTGATCACGTTTGGTGCCGAGGGAGTGCTCACCTGCCTGGACTCCGCCACGGGGAAGCGACTCTGGCAGCGTGACACGCATGCCGACTTCGGTGCCCAGCAGGGCTATTTCGGAGCGGGCAGTTCGCCGATCGTCGTCGGCAAGCTGGTGATCGTGAATGTCGGAGGCAGCCCGAAGGAGGCCGGGATCGTCGCCTTTTCGCTCGCGACCGGAGAGACTGTCTGGACGAAAACGGGGGAACGTGCGAGCTACTCCTCACCCGTTGTCGTCACGATCGCCGATGGCCTCCACCTGCTCGTCGTGACCCGCTACCGGACCATTCTTCTCGATCCGCTGACCGGCGCGATCCGCTGGCAATTCTCGTTCGGCGCCCGCGGCCCCACCGTCAATGCGGCCACGCCGCTTGTGCTCGCCGATGATCACGGCAAGCCACACCTTCTGGTCACATCGTCCTATGGCGTTGGCACCATCTATGGATCCTTCGACAAGATCGGCATGACGAAAGTCTGGGGCAACGCGGAGTCGCTGGCCACTCAATACTGCACGCCCATCGCCCGCGGCGGACTGCTGTTCGCGATCGACGGCCGCGACGATCTCCCGCCCGCCGACTTCAAGTGCATCCAGCAGGCGACCGGGAAGGTGCTCTGGACCGAGCCCAATTTCGGGTATGGCACCCTGATCTTCGCCGACGGCAAGATCATCGCCACGAAGGTCGACGGCGAACTGGTGCTGATCCGGCCTGACACGACACGCCTGGAGGTGCTCGCCCGGGCCCGCCCGTTCCAGGGCACGATCCGCGCCCTGCCGGCTCTGGCGGCTGGCAAGCTCTACCTGCGGGACGAACACACGCTCAAGTGCCTGAGCGTGAAGCCCCGCGTGCGTTAGGGACACCGGCCACGGGCTTCCCCTTCCATGCTTCTCGGAGCAGGATACCGCAGGCCACAGACACGTTGAGGCTCTCGATCACGCCGGTACCGGGGATCTGCAGCGACAGGTCGGCAAGCGCCGCGATAGGCCGCGAGATCCCATCACCCTCGCTCCCAAGCATCAGCACCACTTTGCCCTCGAGATCGGCGGCCGAAACGGCGCTGCCTCGGTGGCTCGATGTTGTCACCACGCGGAAGCCACGTTCCTTGAGTTGCATGAGGTCCCTCGCCGGGTCTGCGAGGTCACAGACGGGCACATACTCGGCCGCCCCTTCCGCCACCCGGACTGCGGCCGGCGAAAGCGGCGGCAGGTCGCCGTCGGCCCCGAGCACGGCGGCCGTGCCGAAATGCGCCGCGGTTCTCAGGATGGCCCCAAGGTTATGGGGGTTCTGCACGCCGTCGAGATAGAGGAGCGGCCCCTTGAGCCGCCGCTCGTCGATCGCCTGCAGAAGTTCCGGCAGGGTCAAGCGCGAATAGGCACGCGCGAGAATCACGATCCCCTCGTGGTGCGTCGAACCGCTGATCCGGGCCAGGTTTTCCGCCGCGACGACCTGAAAGCCCCGGCGGGCCCTCGCGCAGTGCTCGAGAAGTGCGGCAAAGTGCCGGCGGCGTTCCTCGGCGACGTAGACACGGATGATGTCCTGGGGCCGGCGGGCGAAGACCGCCTCACAGGCACGAACCCCGTGGTATTTCTCCTCAGCCTTCCCCTGATGGCGGGCGGGCGGCCGCACCGCAGGCTGGCCGGCTGGAGGTGCCGCCGGGGCAAGCGATGGCTCGCGACCGGGAGGTTTGCGGGGGGTGCCCAGCGGGTGTTTGCGGCCCGACGACGGGCCACGCGACGACTGACGAGAACGCTTCATAAAGTGCGGCGGGGCTTCAGGCCCGACCTCCCGTTTCCCGTTTCCGCGACAGCATGAATTCATTTCCTTCCGGGTCCACGCACATCGCCAGATGCGGAGGCTCGCCATTCTCCGGCTCCGGTTCGCGAACCAGTTGGCCACCAGCCGCCACCACCTCCCGGCCACCGACGACCACATCTGGCACCTGAAAGCTGAGGCCGGTCCAGGTGCGTTTTCCTTCGCCTCCGGAATGGATGCCGATGATCGAGCCGAGAATTTCGACCTCGGCGATCACGCTGTTTTGGCGGACAACGTGACCACCACAGACCGTGCAGTAAAACCGCACCGCCCGGTCCATGTCGGCTGCCCAGATCACGTACTTCACACGTTCGACGATCATGATGTCTCCATAGCTTTCACCGCCACCGGAGGCGGATGCCCCCATATATCGGGAGGAAGGGTGTTCGGGAGGACGGGTATCGGGAGGGAAATCAGCGATTGACCACATGCTGGGGCTGGCCTGCCGCGAAGGCCCTGAGGTTGGCGGCAGTCACCTCAATCAGCCGCCTGCGGGCATTCCGTGTCGCCCAGGCGATATGCGGCGTGATGATGCAGTTCCGCGCCTTCAGCAGCGGGTTCGACGCCGGTGGCGGCTCGACCGAGAGCACGTCCAGACCAGCGCCGGCGATGCGGCCCTGATCGAGCGCCGCCGCCAGATCGGCTTCATTGATGAGATCGCCGCGGGCTGTGTTGATCACGCATGCCGAAGGCTTCATGAGGCTGATCGTCCGGGCGTTGATCAGTTCCCGCGTCTCGGGCGTGAGAGGGCAGTGCAGGCTCACGACGTCGCTCTCGCGGAGCAGCGTTTCCAGATCGACCATCGTCACGCCGTCGTGCTGCGCATCCCCTGCGGGGGTTCGCCGGTGGGCGAGCACCTTCATCCCGAACGCCCGCCCCACCGCGGCAACAGACCGGCCGATCCGGCCGTAGCCCACGAGCCCAAGGGTCAGCCCGGCAAGCTCAACCAGTTCGCCATCCCAGTAGCAAAAGTCCTCGCATGCCGACCAGCGGCCCGCTCGGACTGTCTCCGCATGGTGACCGGTGTGGTTTGTGAGTTCAAGCAGCAGGGCAAACACCGCCTGCGTGACATTCGGAGTGCTGTATTCCGGCACGTTGCAGACCGGGATGCCGCAGTCCCGCGCCGCCTTGACGTCCACCACGTTGTAGCCCGTGGCCAGCACGCCGATATATTTCAATCGCGGCAGCGACCGGATCACCTCGCCGGACAGCACCGTCTTGTTGGTGAGCACGACATTCGCATCACGGGCCCGAGCGACGATGTCTTCAGGAGCTGTCCGGGCATGCACGGTACAGGGGCCGATCGCCTCGATCTCGGACCAGCTGAGATCGCCCGGGTTGGCCGTCTGACCGTCCAGAATCACGCAGGCGAGCGGCAACGGGTGTGTCATGCCCGCAAGGATAGCAGGAGCGGCGCGCCCATGCGCGGCCCCTGCTGCAGACACGTGGCAGGGTCGTTTTTCTCCGAGCGGAGTCAGATCCCCTTTCCCGTGGCCGCGAGTTTGTAACGTGCGGAATCAGCTCCCCTCTCCCGTGGCCGCGAGTTTGTAACGTGCGGAATCAGCTCCCCTCTCCCGTGGCCGCGAGTTTTTAACGTGCGGAATCAGCTCCCCTCTCTCGTGGCCGCGAGTTTTTAACTTGCGGAATCAGCTCCCCTCTCTCGTGGCCGCGAGTTTTTAACTTGCGGAATCGGCGTGGCGGCAGCTCTAGCCTTCACCCCGCCCCACCACCGATCTCGGCCTTCTGGATCTCCACACGCCACCAGCCACAACGCTCACAGGCCGGCAGCGCCCGTGGTCTCCCGCTGCCGCTGTTCCTTCTTCGCCGGAAACTCCATCACCACCAGGGCCTTGGCATCGGGATCGTAGGCATATTCCTGATAATACGGCAGCATCGGCAGCATGATGCCATCCGGCTTACCCTTCTCGATGATCCGCTCCATGAACTCGGTATAGTCTTCTGGCTTGCGGTCATTCTCCGCCTGGAAGTACGCCATTTTTTTATCGACGGCCATGATGGAGAGTTTGCCCACGCTGGTACGGTAGGCATCGGCGGCCACTTCCAACCCCTCGCTCTGAATCGACATCTCAGCCCGCACGCCCCCCTGCTTGATCGCCTCCGACATCTCAAGCACGTTTTGCGTGGTCTTTCTGAGAGTCTGGCGGGTCTGGATCGGCGCCGCGGCCGCGGGCGGACTGGTGGCCGGAGCCGTGTCGGCGTTTGTGGTCGCACCCTTCTTCGTAACGGCCGAGCCGCTCAATCCGATCAACACCAACACGCCGGCAATGAGGCCGAGGATAACGAGTCCCGCATTCTTCATCGCTTCATATCCTTCGTTGTGTGGGGTCGCTGAACCTTCACTGGAAGCCCATCCGCGTCAGTCGCGATACTCATACTTGAATTTTCCGGGCATCGGCACCGGATACCGCCCCTCGCTGTCAGCCGTCAACGGTGCCGGCGAGGAGTCGGTCAGGCTGTCGACGCCGGCCGTCAGGTCGTCGGAGCAGTTGAGCATCTCGTCGTAGGTGACCGGCTTGCCGGTGTGCGCCGCAAACCGGCCCATCGCCGTCACCAGGCTCGCCTCCGCTCCTCTCACCGCCTCGTTGTAAGGTTCGTCGGCGATGATCGCGGCCACCAGGTGCTCCCACTCCCGACGGTATGGATTTGGCTCGGGTTGCTCGGCGGCCCAGGCCACGTTGTCCTTGTCAACCCGCTGGTTCTTGTAGATCGCGCACCGGGCCGGCGAGTGCCCCTTCGTGGAAATGGCGAAAGCCCCCTTCGAGCCCTGCCCCCACAGCCCAAACTTGCTGTCGCAGTCTTTCATCACCTGGCAGGAGTAGAAGAATTTCGCACCATCTTCGAAGGTGTATTCGATCCCGTAGTTGTCCAGGTTTTGGTCATCGATCTTGCCCCGAAACTGCCGGGCGCCGATCGCCACGGCCTGGACCGGCCATGCCCCCTTCATCCAACAGACCTCATCGATGTGGTGCACGCAGTAGTCGCTGAAAATCCCCCCCGACGCCCAGAGGAAATTGTGGAATCGCTTGATCTGCCAGAGCAGTTCGCTCATGCCCTGCGGACCGGGCGCAAGATCGAGATTATGGGGTGGGTTGTGCTCACGGTAGCCATGAAACGAGATCAGTTCTCCTGCCTCACCGTTTTTGAGTCGATCCAGGAGTTCACGGCGGCGGTCGCAGTGGCGGCACATCAGCCCGACACCGACCTTGAGGTTTTTCTCGTTGGCCTTTGCGGCCAGCGCGATGACCCTCTTCGTGGTCGGGCCATCCACCGACACCGGCTTTTCCATGAAGCTATGCACCCCCTTTTCGATCGCGTATTCGAAGTGCGGCGCACGAAACGCGGGGGGGGTCGCGAAGAGGGCGATATCACCGGGCCGCAGGCAGTCGATCGCCTGCTTGTAGCCGCTCATGCCGATGAAGATCCGGTCTTCGGGCACATCGACCCGCTCCTTGAACTGCTCGCCAAGCGACCGCTTCACAATGTCGGCCCGGTCGCGGAACACGTCGGCCATCGCCACGACCTTGATCGGGGCTCCGGGCACGGAGAGCGCGTCGACCGCAGCGCCGCCACCGCGGCCTCCGCAGCCGATCAGCGCCACCCGGATTTCCTCAGTGCCTGCAGCATGGACATGGGGAATAACCCGGCCGGAGAGGAGCGTGCCCGAAAGGCCTGCCGCGGCAGCGGTCTGCGCGGCGGTCGCCAGGAACGTACGCCGCGTGGCCGGTCCGCCAAAAACACGACGCGTTTCGGGTATGCGGCCGAGCCGACTCGGCTGCTGCACAACCGGCTGCTGCACAACCGGCTGCTGGACAACCAGCTGCTGGACAACCAGCTGCTGGACAACCGACTGCTGGAGGACTGGCTGCTGGAGGACTGGCTGTAGGAGGGTTGGCTGCTGCAGAACAGTGCTTCGATCGGCGCGGGGCATGCGGGTATCCTCTATTCACTTCAGAGTGATCGTGTCTTGCTGGGGTCTTGCTCGGGTCGTGGTCGTGTCTTGGTCGTGGAGCCGCTACAGATCGACACGAGCCCTCGGGCTCAATTCTGCCGCACCCGCTCCCCGGGTGTCAAAGCCGCCAACGCACGTCGCTGCTGTGTTGGTCCGGGCGAACGTCGCCACCCGGCAATGCCTATGGCCGACCGCTCAATACCTTCTGCAGCGGCGCCCTGGCCGGGTCGGATTCGATCTTCTTGATGAGCGCCAGTCCAGTCACCAGGATCTCCCGTTGACTCTGCTGAAGGGGCGACAACTGCTTACCGGTTCCGGCGGCGGCAAGATCCTCGATGAAGCGGCTGAGGCTCTCTGCCCCCAGGGAATACTCGGCGGAGAGCTCGTCGACAGCCTTCTTGAGCGTGTCTCGCATCACAGGTGCCGCTGCATCGACGAGCGCATCGAATTGCTTCTCGTCCGTGAGATCGACACCCTCCTCGCGGGCCTTGAGGATTGCCCCCTCCAGTGTCTTGCTGACCACGTCGTACGACTGGGTTTCGAGCGACGAGAGCTGCTTGTCGACGAAGCTACCCAGGTAGATTTCCGCCTCACGAGCCAGTTGGGGGGGCGCGGCGAGCATGGCCTTCTCCGCCTGATCGAGCACAGCCGGCGCCTGGGCCTCGAGGACGTCGCCAAACCGAGCGGCCTCGACGTTGAGCTGTGGCTCGACCTGGGCCGCCGCCAACTCCACGACCGTTCTGGCATCGGCGAACTCTGCAATCTTCGAGTAGAGGTACCACAGGTAGCCTGATGCCGCTATCAACAGGCAGCCCATCGTCGCGATGGTCGTGACCTGCCTGCGGTGGCCCTGCGACACCGTCTCCTCCATGCGGCTGTGCAGCCTCATGATCTTCGACTCGAGCGACTGCGAGACAGTGAAAGACTCAGACATGGGATGCTCCTTGCGAAGGCCACGCGTTTGGGATGGGTGAGGAAATCTTGAAAAGGTCGGCGATGGGCGGGGGATAAAACTGTGGGCAAGACCATCGGCCGTCGGGCAGCCGGATCAGGGCGTCGGCAGTTCTTCCGCGGCCACGGTCTGATCGATCATCATCAGTACGTGATGGATAAACTGCCGCTGCAGTTTCTCCTCCGGCTGCCTGGAGACCTCGTCCACGGGCAGCTTGGCCAGGAGTCTCTCAACCCGCTCCCGTTCCCGCTCGAACTGGGACGTGAGTCCGTCGGCGATACCGCCCCCCTCGATGAGGAGTGATTGCCGCAATTTCTCCTCGATGGCATCGAGCTTTCGTTCCGTCACATTCGGCAGTTGCCGTTTGAGGTCTTGCGCGACCTTGTCGCCGACCCGCTGCATGCCCGCTTCTGACTTTTTCAGCAGGTTCGCCTGCAGCCGCTCGGCAAAGTGTGCCGACTCGTCCATAACCATCACCTCCAACTGCGGACGCACCTTCTCGAACCGCTTCATGGCCAGATCGCCGTAGACGGGTGCCACTTTGACGGCGGAATCGATGAACTTCTGGCTGAGTGGAGGCCACACCTCGTCGATCTTCGCCATCAACGCGTTTTGTAATTGCGTGGCGTTGAGCTGCCGCTGCAGCGTGCTGTAGAGCGAGAGCCCAAACAGTGCCATCAGCCCCATGAGCAGCAGCGAACCGCCGAGCACCACCAGCCTTGTCAGCCGCTGCGCCTTCGCCAGTTCGTCGAGCCGCTGC
>Ga0247832_1000656_pt1 | contig 69379 bp, 55 predicted proteins | sample LaCruzMarch2015__10_FD_192407 | JGI IMG/M metagenome (GOLD analysis project Ga0247832, IMG submission 192407) | Freshwater microbial communities from meromictic Lake La Cruz, Castile-La Mancha, Spain - LaCruzMarch2015_4m | ecosystem: Environmental > Aquatic > Freshwater > Lake | place: Spain... | reverse complement strand
CGGGACAAAGCAGAGCGAAAGCAATACGACCGGGCCAAGCGACTGCTTGCCGCAAAGGAAAAGCGGAACGCGACCGCCTAGGCCGACGCGAGCCCAAAAACCGACTGGCTGTCGTGTGCGCTTACTTCAAACTCGATAATGCAAGAGCAATCAATGCGATCGAGCTGATCTTGCGCCCGCTCCAACTTACTTACGAAGTTGACAACGAAGTGATGATGATTACCTCGAAACAATTGGAGGCTAATATTACTAGGTATTACGATTTGAGTACCATCTTGCCAGACAACAGTCTGTCTGGCGAGATCGTCGAGCTGATCGAAGAGATGGTGGCAAGCGATAGCTGGGCTGTTGTGGGTGGTGTATCCAAATTGCGCATGTTCGGTTCTGTCCTCGTGGTAAATGCTCCCGAAGAGACACACCTTGCAATCGCAGAGCTCCTTCGCGCCATTGCCAACCAGCCCAAGAGCAATATGAAGCCGCGTATTATGCCAAAAAATCTGTATCAACCCTTTATGGGTGGCATGGGTGGCGGGGGTGGCATGGGTAGCGCCCCGTTTTAGGATCATGCCACGTGGCTTTACGCCTCATCTTGACCCACATCATTAACCACATCTTTTGATTTTGCTCCCCTCGCCCTGGTCTCGGGGAGCGGGGGGTTACTCGTTCCCAGAACGCATTGGTGTGGAGGCTCCTGCCTCCCGAGTACACAAACTAAGGATGCATTTCGGCGAGGCGGAGCCTCGCGTGCACTCTAGTTACCAGGCAGAGCCTAGTAACTAGAGTGCACGTGAAGGCAACGATCCGCTGGGATAAGCCAAAAGGCATTCGATTCGTGCCTACTACGCGACTAATCCTTTGGTCACCAACATGAATACGTCTTCAAGCGTTGGATCTTTATCGCTAAAGGATCGCATTTTGACTCCTCCAGCAACCAACTGCTCCAACAGCTTGGCGAGTCCATCATCGTCGGTTTCTAATTCCACGGTCGCTCGGCTGCCGTCGATATCGATACCTCGCATTGCGGGATCGCTTCGCAAGATCGATATGCCCGCATCCTGATTCGCTATGAATTTGACCTCGACAATGCGATTGCGGCGAATCTTGCGATAGACGGAATCGATTGGGCCGTGCATGAGCAATTGACCTCGTTCAATGATTCCAATCGATGTGCAGCAGTCTGCCAACTCCGACAAAATGTGGCTGCTGATCAAAATCGTCTTTCCCATGCGTCGAAGCTCTTTGAGCAACGCCTTGACTTCGATTCGAGCTCTCGGGTCGAGTCCGCTCGTGGGTTCATCGAGAATGAGAACGGGTGGATCATGCACCAATGTCTTGGCCAAACACAATCGCTGTTTCATACCGCGAGACAGGCCGTTTACAAAGTCGTCGCGCTTGTGCGTGAGGTCGAGCAATTCCAGAACGTCGCCGATCACTTGCTTGCGTTGCGACCGACCGATCTTATAGGCAACAGCGAAGAAGTCCAAAAACTCCCAGACCTTCATTCCATCATAGACACCGAAGTCATCGGGCATGTAGCCGATACTGCGGCGAACGTCCATTGGGTTTTTGTTGACGCTGAAACCGTTGACACTCCCGTCGCCTCGTGTGGCTTTGAGGAGAGTAGCGAGGAATCGAATCGAAGTACTTTTGCCGGCTCCGTTTGGTCCGATGAATCCGAACAGCTCACCTTTCTCAATTTTCAACGAAACATTTTGGACTGCGGTAAAGTCACCGTAGTCCTTGCCAAAGTCGTTCAGCTCAATCATGTGGCGTGGAAGATGGTAAATGAGGAAACAAAAAAGCAAGCAAGATGGTGAAATTGTACACCAAGCGAGATGCTTCAAAGTGACTTGGTCGAGATCATCGCGTCGAAATCCGCCTCGGTTAGGATGGTTACGCCCAAGCTCTGAGCCTTCTCGAGTTTGGTACCTGCCGCCTCGCCCGCAATCAGGAAATCGGTTTTCTTCGAAACGCTGCTGGCGGCCCTCCCGCCGAGTTGTTCGATTCGGCGCTCAATCTCGTCTCGCGAATACTTGTTGAGGGAGCCCGTCACGACTACGGTTTTCCCTGCAAACAACCCTGCTGCATCGACAGCATCTTCGGCGGATGTTTGAAGCGAAACTCCCGCCTCTTTCAATTGCCTTACGACTTCGATCCCATCCTCGCTCTGAAAATAATCTGCAACGCTTTTGGCAATCACAGGCCCTATCTCGTTTGTGTTACCGATGGTTTCTAAGTCTGCTGCCATCAATGCATCCAAATGCCCAAATTTTCTCGCGAGTATTTGAGCGACTCGCTGTCCAACATGCCTAATCGAGATGGCATTAAGGACACGCGTTAGTCCTCGGTCTTTGCTGGCTTCGATTCCTTGCAACAGATTTTCCGCGGATTTCTTACCCATCCGTTCCAACGACATCAACCTGTCGAGCGTTAGCGAGTAGAGGTCGCCATAGGATGCAACCACATTACCGTCCACCAATTGATTCACTAATTTCTCACCAAGACCTTCGATGTCCATGCAATCGCGGGTTGCAAAGTATCGCAATCGCTGTCTCCATTGAGCGGGGCACTGCTTGGATACACATCGAATATATACGCCTTGAGTATCGCGCACTAACAAACTGCTGCACTCGGGACAATTCGTTGGAAACTGATACGGTGGAGGTTCACCTTCGCGTCGATGTTTTTCGACACGCACAATATGTGGAATGATCTTGCCGGCCTTTTCAACAACCACCCAATCGCCCACGCGAATGTCCTTGCGCTCGATTTCCTCGATGTTGTGCAGCGATGCTCGGCTGACGGTAGTGCCAGCAAGCTCGACTGGCTGCAATTCACCGACGGGAGTTACTGTCCCTGTTTTCCCGATTTGTGTTTTGATGTCGAGCAACTGCGTGACCGCTTCGTACTTTTCGATTTTGTATGCGATTACCCATCTCGGGCACTTCGTTGTGCTCCCAAGTGTTTCGCGTTGCTCCAACGAATTGACTTTGACGACAAGCCCATCCACTTCAAAATCGAGTTCATGCAAGTTCTCGACCAAACGATTGCAGTGCGCAATCGTTGCTTCCTTGTCGGCAAAGCAGGTGACGGCTGGGGTAGTTGGGATACCCAAGGCGCGAACGCGTTCTAGAAACTCCAAGTGAGTGCGAGCGTTTATTCCCTCGCAAAAGCCGATGCCATGGCAGAAGAAACGGAGTCGGCGTTGCGAGCAAATCTTGGAATCGAGCAGTCGAATTGAGCCGGCAGTTACATTGCGAGTATTCTTGAATTCCGAGTCGCCCGCCTTGATTCTTTGTTCGTTGAGCGAGACTAAGTCCGCGTTCGTCATGTAGATTTCGCCACGCACCTCAAGCACTTTCGGAATGGAACCCTCGAGCAAGCGTTGCGGCAGTCCTCTCAAGGTTCGAATATTGTGGGTGATATCGTCACCGACTTCGCCGTTGCCTCGCGTGACAGCTTGTACGAGCAAACCTTGCTCGTAGCGAATGGAAACTGCGACGCCATCGACCTTGAGTTCGACAACCCATTCGATGGATTCTCCTGGGAGCAATTTTTCAATTCTAGAAAAGAAGTCGCGAAGCTCTTGTTCGGTGTAAGTGTTCTCGATGGATAGCATCGGTACTCGATGTTGGACTTGAACGAGGCCCTCGAGTGGTACGTCTCCCAATCGTTTGGTCGGACTGTCGGCAGTGGCAAGCTGGGGGAATTCTCGTTCCAAATCGCTCAACTCTCGGAGCATACGATCGTACTCAAGGTCCGAAATCGAAGGCGCCGCGAGTACGTAATAGTTGTGATCGTGGAGGCGGATTTGGCGAGTCAATTCCGCGATTCGCATTTCCGCTTGCAGCGAAGTGTGGGTGTTAGGCATGGTCCGTATCCAGGGTTGCACCGTCGATGTTCGACATCTGGCTTGGTTCGGCGATAAATCGATACCCCGCATCTCGCAGAGTCAGAAAGTGCTTGGGTTTTGCGGGGTCAACTTCGAAAATCTTTCGGAGCCGTAGCATGAATTGGTCGACGCTGCGCGTTTGCATTTCACCGCTGACATCCCAAACTTCGGCCAGAAGCTCTTGGCGACTGATGACACGACCTTGATTCTCTACGAAGTAACGCAAAAGCTGAAGTTCTTTGTGTGTCATCTTTATCTCACGATGGTCGACTTGAACTTCGTAGGTTTCAAAGTTGATCGAAGCCTTTCCGAAAACTGCTTCGGAAACCTTGGCAGGAACGGGTTGCGATGGTGTTTGTCGCGGAGAATGAAATTTCAACAAATTCTTAACTCGCGCCAGGAGTTCGTCTAAGTCGAAAGGCTTATTCAAATACTGATTCGCACCGCAATCGAATCCGCGGGCTCGATCCTCCGGTAAACTTCTCGCACTCAGGATTAAGATTGGGAGATTGAGGTTGCTGTCGCGAATGGATTGACAAACAGCATACCCGCTCATTCCTGGCAACATGAGATCCAGGATCATGAGATCGAAGGCAAAATTATCCGATTCGATCAGCCGAATCGCTGTCGGGCCATCTCCAACCAGTGTAACTCTGTAGCCCTCCGCTTCGAGATTGTACTTGACTCCCATGGCCAAATGCTTTTCGTCTTCGACGATGAGAATGTTTTTGCGAGCTCGCATACTTGTGGAATTGAACTTTCGAGGGTTATCTGGTGGTCGTTGGAACTTCGTCGAGTGGTTGGCCCGGAACGGACCTCAGTCTAGACTGCGGAAGAACCAATTCGAACCGCGAACCGGAGTTTTTAGGAAGGTCTACGACCCTAATTGAGCCTCGAATTCTTCGCACAATGGATCGCACAAGAAACAACCCTAAACCGGTGCCGGGCTTGGTTCGCTCCAACTCATTGCCTACCCGGTAAAACCTGCGAAAGATTTTTCGGTGAAGATGCCTTGGAATCCCAATCCCATTGTCGGATACCAATATTGTTGTGTTTCCGGACTGGTTGTCCACTCGAACCTTTATTTCGACCACAGGCGGTTTGCCAGCATACTTGAGAGCATTGTCAATGAGATTGCGAACCAAAATATCAATATCGACTCGACGCGCCCATACCTCGCAAGGCGGACATTCGATGCTAACGCAGTCCCGACTGATGTGATGTTGCGACACAAGTTTGTTTGTGAATTCTTCTAGCGTCGATTCGATGGCTACCCAACTTTCAGGCTCTGGTTCATTGGAATCTTGCTGAAGGCGAGCTACATCGAGCAATTGTGTGATGAGTTGGTCCAATCGATCCACGTCATCCAGCATCGAATGATAGAACTCTTGCCGTTGTGCCTCATCTATGTTGCGTTTGCCTAGAGTTTGCAGGAATAGCTTAAGAGAAGTGATGGGACTTTTTAGTTCGTGAGTCACAGCATCAATGAAATTGCTTTGTCGCCGATTCAGATTGATTTGTTGAATGCTCCACACGAGATACAGTACAACTCCCAACAATACGAAAACAAACATGATTGAACCGACGCTCAGCAAAATCCAGTTCGCACCAAAAATGGTGATTAGGATCCAGCCAATCGTAAGACCAACGAGCATCACAATCATCACGATTGCGAGCAGGATTGGCCATTTCAAACTCTTTCGTTCGAACATCGTATCCTTCCAAAAACTCGGTTGCCCACATTTCGTTAACGATTCTAAACCAACATCCGGAAAACAACGACCATCGTTCCCTTCCCAGGAATTCTTGGATTGGGTGTGTCGAGGAGACAAAACCCTGTCTTTTTAGTAAAATAATGTAACTTGTTTACCAAAAACGTCAGATTTTCGTCTGATCGGGCCTAACTCAAAATGGTAGATTGCATATAATGAATGGATTGATCGAATAAGATGCACTTCAATGGCGGAAGATGTGCCTTTAACGTACGAAGGAATCGAAACTATGACCAAGACTGACAAAATACAATTTTCGAGACAAATATGGCAAGCGGCTTCCGAGCACGCTCATCATTGCTTAACGCGTCTTGCGTTCTGCCCAGACCAGTCGCGGATTGAGAATCTGAGACACGTCCATTTAGTCGACGAGTCCGAAAGTGAGTTTGGCAGACAGCTTTGGTGTTTCGAAGCGATCGTAATGGATGCGGCTGGACGGCGCCATGTCTTGTATGGTGTATTGGAATTTTCGATTCAATACGGGTTGCTGGAAGCTTCGCAAACAGGCATGTTTGACAACTTACACGATCGGGAGACTTTTATTCGACGAGTAACGCAGCCTACTCAGTCAATGGCGTACTCATATACGTCGACTAAATTTTGGATCTACGCTGCCTGGTGTAGCATTTCCATTTTAACGGCGATTTGGTTGGCCGCTCTAGTCAACCATCTCTATACGGCAGGATAGTAGTTTACACGTAGATTTCTAGCTACCCCACGCCGTTTTAACTGCTAGAACTCAGAGGGTGGGGCATGAGCACCCAGAAAACCGTCGGACTCAAGTTGCGAGAGAAGTTGAAAGAGCATCCCCTCTCGTCCGGGCCATGTCGCAAGTTGCAACCCAAACGGCAACCTACCTGGACGATTCAAGGGTGCAGAAACGATTGGGATTCCCGCGAGGCTGAGGGGCTGAGTATAGAGTCCCAAATTCGCGCGAGCCTGGGCAGGTTTTCCGTCAACGATCATGGTCGCTTGATCGATTCGCGGCGCAACGACGGGTGTTGATGGTGCAATCAGAATATCGAACCGCTTGAAAAGCTCTCGGATCTTGTCGCGATAGTACGTTCGAAATGCAATCGCTTTCAAATAGTTTCCGGCGGGCAGCATTGTTCCCGCCAAAAGCCGATCGCGTACCGCTGGATCGTAGTCGATTGCGTGATGACGAAGCGATTCAAGATGAAATGCACCGCCCTGCGCTGCTGTCATCAAATGCGACGCGGATCGGGCCGCCTCCGCCTCGGGCATCTTGGCCACAGCATACGATCCCACATGCTTCATCACCGCATCAACGGCTTGCAAGGCCTCTGGGTCCGCATTGCGTTCAAACCAGCCATCCAGTCGAGCGACTCGTGGCTGGAGGTCACTGGAGGATCGTTTGGAATCGGACAATAAGTCGTAAACCAAAACAAGCTCGGCCAAAGAGCGAGCGAATGGACCAACCGTATCGAGGATCTCGACGAAAGGAAAAACACCGTTCATCGGTATGACGTTATCTGCAGGACGAATCCCCCATATTCCGCATAGCGATGCCGGCACACGTATCGATCCGTTTGTATCGGAACCTAATGCGATTGGTACTAGGCCAGCGGCGACTGCTGCAGCCGACCCACCAGACGACCCACCCGCCAAACGGGATGGATCGTGCGGGTTGCGAGTGGGGCCAAAATGTGCGTTCACCGTTGCGAACCCGTATGCAAACTCATCCATGTTGAGTGTGCCGATGAGAATTGCTCCGGCACGTTTTAGCCGAGCGACGACTTCTGCATCGGATTTTGCGGGTGGTGCATTGAGCCGCAGTTTGGCACCGGCTGTCGTTGGGATTCCAGCGATATCGAATAGGTCTTTCGCTCCAAACGGAACGCCCGCCAGTGGGCCTGGGTCAACACCATCCATGACTTTTTGATCAATGACCTGTGCTGCTTTGCGAGCCGTTTCGGCTAGGACACGCGTAAAGCAATTGAACGAGGCATTTCGAATTTGGATATCCGCCAAGACATCTTCGACGATACGTTGTGCGCTTATTGCTCCACATCGCACTTTCTCGGCGATCACAATGGCAGAAGCGTCGGCTCCAAGAGGCATCAGTTTTGGTCCCCATCGTTGACCGCTTCGATTTCAACTTGCAAAACGTATGCATCGAGGATGCGAGCATGATTTCGGAGCAATTCGAGGCTGGTCTCAATCCCGGCAACGCACTCGTCGGGGATACAAAGATCCAACAACTTAGATACATCGATTTGGAAGGATTTGGGTTCGCTTTGCATCAACATTCAAGTCGCAGGTTTGCCTACAAGCTTATCGATGAGGTCGTCGAGTTCCTTTCGCTCAATTCCCATTTTTGCGGCAGCTAACGCGAATAACCTTTTCTCAACTTCGCTTAACTTGCCATCCGCAGCCATAATACGAACCAAATCGGTTAGCATCGCTACTTGTTCGCTCTTTTCTGTCGGCAGCTTGAGTGAGGCGCTGTCGCTCAAAGCATAAGCAACCGCTTTCCCGAGATCTGCTTCGTGCAATCCCATCTCGCTACAACGATCGACCAAAAGCGCAATTTCGCTCTCCGAAAGCGAGCCGTCGGCGGAGGCCATAATGACCAAATTCTTGAGATGATCCAAATGTTGCATGGGTATGAGCTTCGTTACAGCGTTTCAATTAAGGCGGGCAGCAGACTGATGGACTTGGAATTCGTTCAATCATAGTCCAACAAAGCAACTTTGAATGCGTCAACGACTAAAAAGTGCCGACCGCCTCACCGTTTGCAGACTCTAATGACGACTCTGCCCGCTCCAAAAGGGACATTTGAGTCTTCTTGGTAGGCAACGGCACTCTTCGAGATACGAGTGTAACCAAGATGCCATCCTGAACTCTTTCGCCATGCTGATTGAAGAGTTGTCGGTACCAATGCACCTCTCCATGTCTCCGGCCTCGTGCTCGCAAGTCGATGATCTCAGTTATGGCGTACAGCGAATCCCCAACGAAAACTGGCTTCGAAAAACTCCAACTGCGGATGTCGACCAACGCCGCGGTCAAAACGGACGGAGCATTTGAACTCAGGCCTGCCAGGATTGAGAGCCCCAACAATCCATGCGCAACGGGACGACCGAACGGGCCAGTCGCGGCGAACTCAGGATCGGTATGAAGTGGATCATGATCGCCGGTCAGTTCGGCAAAAGAAACCAGATCGGAAGCGACTATCACTCGCTTTTCACTCGTCCACTTATCACCAACGCCCAATTGTTCGTAACCAAGGGAATCGTTCGATTTCATGACAACTTCATCTCCGTTCAGTTGGGCTCGGTATCCTCAGATCTCTTTGAGACCAACCACCAAGTCACACTAAATTCTCGGACGATCTCGCCATTGTTGCAAGCCCGCTTGGCCAATATCGGCCTCGCAAAACTTGAAAAGAACTTAGTCTGCATGCGTATTTGCTAAAGTTTCCCCAGTCTTCGTATTTGCCAACTTCTTCCAATTGGTACAAATGCCAGTGGTATCGCGCTTGAGGGTAGACTTAAGATCCAACGCAATGAACACTTCACACGCCCCTCATGCCCTAGGTAGTGCCACCCTTCGCAGGCGGCTCAACCCTTCGCAGGCGGCTCAACCTGGAATCCAACGAAGTTTACCGAGACTTATTCGTCGGGCGGCCTGAACTTGGGAGCTGTTGTTTCCGTTGTTTCAAGTTCATCGTGAGTAACGGACCGACTGGATTTTGGCTCGTAGGTTTCAACGGCCTGAAACTCTCGCTTGAACTCGTCCACACTTCGCTTAAGTCCGCGATAAGTCCCACCGAGGTTGCGAGCAACTTCGGGAAGCTTTGATCCAAACAGGAGCAATGCCAAGATGCCGAACAGCACCATTTCAAAACCGCCAATGCCATTAAACATAGGCGGAACTAGCTCTTTTTGTCTGAGTCAGTTGTCGAATCTGAATCCTCGTCGCGCATACCTTTTTTGAATTCGGTTGCACTTCGACCAAGATTCCTCATCAACGTAGGTAACCGAGCGCTGCCAAAGAGCACCATGGCAACTACCAAGAATATCAACAACTCGGTTTGGCCAATGCCGAACATAGGGGAGTTCCAGTTGGAGGGAGGGCTGAGTAGGTAGGGGACTGCAAAAGCTGACTTGATCCCGCCCTCTCATTCTATTGGCCCATCCCAAAGTGTCAAACGTCCAAGGAACCGAGACTAACGCGTTTCTCCTCGCAAACCCCCAAAAAGGGCTATTCCACCTTCTTTTTGACGGATGTTTGCAACCAATCTTGAAAAGAAAGTTTCAGCTTACCCTGCTGCTTTGCAATCTCGCTATTCATTTTGATGACTAATTTTTCCCGATAGTCCTCAAGCCGATTGTCCAATACTTCTCGTATTCCCTTTCCCAAAAGTTCAGCCAACGGGCCGTGAATCTGACTAATGCGCTGCACGCTAAACTCCTGCAGCAACACAGTGGCGTCCGTCACAACAGGTCGAAATTCCACATCCGGAGGGATCTTCAACGGGTTCATGAGGACTTGAATATCGCACGCGACGTTGAGCTCAACGGTCGCTTCCGCATTGGTTGAGATACTGATCCATTGAAAATCGCGTTGCCATTGGCTAACTCTGCCAAATAGTTTCATTGGGGCGACGACTTGAGTGACAACTCGAATCGACCCTTTCGGCGGAAACTCAATCTGCCGAATGTTTACTTGCAGCTTATCTGCAGGCTCAATGAACTCAATGAAATAGCGAGACCAAGTCCCATGATTGACGGTCTTCTTCTTGCGTTTGGTCTCCACTTTCCAACCTTCACGTCGAAAATCGATCCCATCGAATACTTCTTTTTTCGTACCCCATTTTCGATTGTCTTCAAAATTGGGGGGCAGATTGCGCAGCACCAACCATCGTACCCAAGACGACAATTCTTGCTTTTCATCTGCAGTGGCCGGCACAATCACTTGGTCCAACGAGTCCGGCAAAGCTAAGTTTTGCGTGGTTGGCCTTTCCTCTACTGGAATGTTTTCAAGTACGGTATCAAAGAAATCGCTCATGTCGGGCAAATTTGAAACAGGCTTGGTGGGTTCCTGACCGTATACCAGCCGCACGGAGAAAAACAGTATCAGCATCCCGAACTGACTGACTTTATTCAAGATTCGCCAGCGATTGACTATCCAGTCGTAAGGCATCGATCTTTCCCATTCGCTAGAATAAAGGACGAGCAGCTTATTCCAACTCGACCTAACCATTGCAAAACTCCCTCAATATAGAACTTCGTGGAATGCAAGCACAAGATCACTATAAACTCTCCAACGTCCTCTCGCTCCCCGCGTTGGAACCGTGGACTGCTAGATTTCATTCTGCCACTCGCCTTATTGCTCTTTTTTCCGCGTTGATACCGTTTGCTTGTGCGACTGGCCAGTCCACGGACCCTGTAGCATCAGAGCCTTTCTCGCAGGAAAAAGTCGATGATCTTGTTCTACGATCCTCGACAAGCGGAAATTTTGAACGCGGCTTAAGCGTTTATACGCAAGCCAAAGCCGCATGTTTTTCATGCCATCGAATCGGATCCGCCGGAGGCATCATTGGACCAGATCTCTCCCTAACTTCGAAACAACGAACACCATCGCAGTTGGCCGAAAGTTTGCTTTGGCCAAACCGTTTGGTGGCTCCTGAATACCAAAGTGTCAAAATCGAAACGACCGATGGAGTGTTCTTGACAGGCTACATTTCGAATAAGGATTCCACGGAAAAAACACTGGTTTTAAAGGACCCTGCAACTCAGGTTTTGACCCAAATCGATCGTGCGGAAATTGAAAGACGAGCCGACGGACTTTCGTTGATGCCGATGGGCTTGGTCGATTCGCTTACCGACCAGAATCAAGCCGATCTGTTGGCGTTTTTGGTCGGACTCGGAACGAGAGCCGATATTGACTTGCCCGCCATCGAAGCGACCGTTCGATCCGCAAACACCCATGAGCCAGCCACCTTTCCGCTGGTTCGCGAGCCCATTCATCCGGAACAACACCCCGCTCGGACCGAGCGAGTCAATCGTGACCGCATCTATGACTTTTACACCAAGCAAGCGACGTTTTTCTCCGGACAAGTCAATCGTCCTAAGTTGCTGGCTCAGTTTCCAGGAGTAGATGGTGCGACGTTCGGGCATTGGGGCAACCAAGATGAAGCCTATTGGCAAGGCGAGGAGATGAATGCATCGGTTCAAGGGCTGGTCTTGTGCAATGTCCTAGTCACAAATCCCAAGCCCATTGCGAGAGCCGTCTGCTTTCGCGTTGGGCCCAATCGAGCCTGGTCCGCTTGCTTTAACCCAGAGACGTTTGCTTATGAAAAATTCTGGACCGGCGGATTCGTCAGGTACTCCAACGTGCGACATGGACTGATGGACGGGGTGCGAATCTTGGGGACCGAACAGGGACTTTCCCAAGAGACGCGATCGATTCGGGAGCTGATGCCACAGTTCGCGAACGCTCAGATTCAATATCGTGGCTATTACGTCCATCGCGATCAAATCTTGTTTTCCTACTCGGTAAACGGAACCGAGTACATCGATGCGCCATCCATCGTAAAGGGAACGCTCAAACGATTCGTCGCACCGAAGACGACACATCCACTGCGAAACCTCCTTGTGGGTGGCCCGACTCAATGGCCTCAAACGATCGATACTCCGATAACGCTTGGCACGGGCGATGGGTTTGCGATCGACACGATCGGTTTACCGCTCAACAATCCTTGGAAGACACTATTGTATTGTGGCGATCACGCATTTCTTAGCGACGGGTCGGCAATCGTAGTCACGTTGCAGGGCGACGTCTGGCGCGTTCAAGGAATCGCGTACGACCCGAGCAAGTCGAACGAAAAACTAGTTCCACGGGTCGATTCGAGAGCGAGTTGGCGTCGCATTGCAAGCGGTTTGCACCAAGCATTAGGCGTGGTCGTTCATGAGGACCGAATCTATGTGCTTGGTCGAAATCAAATCACTCGCCTCAACGATCTAAACGGGGACGGTGAATGCGATTGGTATGAGTGTTTTTCGAACGCCTTCAAAACGTCGCCCGGTGGGCACGACTACATTTGTGGCTTGCAGCGAGATTCGCTCGGCAACTTCTACATCGCGTCCGGCAATCAAGGGATCGTTCAAATTTCGAGCGATGGCAAAGATGCTAGAGTGATCGCGACCGGCCTCCGAAATCCAGACGGTTTCGGAATTCTCCCCGACGGAACATTGACGATGCCCGCTTCCGAAGGAGATTGGACTCCCGCCTCGATGATCTACCAAATTAGCCCGAAGAGCAGTAGATCCAGCCAAGCAGCGGACTTTGAATCCAATCCCCCACCCTTTTACGGTCACAAGGGGCCGCGCGAAGGTCAACAGATTGAACTGCCACTCTTGTATTTGCCTCGCGGGTTAGACAATTCGAGCGGCGGACAAGTCTGGGTCGATGATGCTCGAATGGGACCTTTGAATGAGAACATGGTGCATACCTCGTACGGTGCCGGCCGAGCCTTTTTGGTTTTGCGAGATCAAGTCGGCGAAAGATGGCAAGGAGCTGTGGTTGTTTTGCCAGGCGAATACCGTTCTGGAGTGCATCGCGCTCACGTCAACAAGAAAGACGGTTTGCTCTATCTATCTGGCATGAACGGTTGGGGATCGTATACGCCCGATCCGGGTTGTTTTCAGCGACTTCGCTATACGGGCCAGGATGTCCAAATGCCCAGCGGTTTCCATGTCCACGGAAACGGAATTGCGATTCGATTTCGCAAGCCGATTGACGGCGACTATGCGGAGAAAGCTTCGCTTCATTTTGCACAATGCTGGAACTACCGCTACTCGCCCGGTTATGGGTCGAAGGAATACTCTGTTTTGCATCCACCCATGATCGGCCATGATGCGTTGACGATCGCCGCCTCGCACGTCCTTGATGATGGCTTCACTCTGTTCCTTGAGATTCCTGAACTCCAATTGTGCAGTCAACTGCACCTGCGAGTTCAAGTTGCAAAAGAAGAATGGCAAGAACTGTTTGCGACCGTGCACGCCATGGACAACGATCGCACCGATATTGCGAACTATCAGCCCCAAAAAGAGAAAGTCTTGCAGCCCCATCCGATGACTCGTGATTTGGAATGGCTCAATCGGAGCATTCCAAACCCTTGGCTAAAACCAATCGGCCAAGCAAGGGCGGTAAGGATTGAATCGAGAGATAACTTGCAATTTTCGACCAAGACACTTGAAGTGAAGGCGGGCGAAAAGATCAAGCTTACGTTTGCAAATCCAGACGTGGTTCCGCACAACTGGGCGCTGCTCCAACCTGGGACGCTTGAGAAGATTGGAGAAATGACGAATCGATTGGTTAATGATCCAGACGCTTACTTGCGACACTACGTCCCGGAGAGCAAGGACGTGATTTGCTACACGGATATCGTCAACCCAAAGGAAGAGTTCTCCATATTCTTCGAAGCCCCAAAGAAGCCCGGAAGATATCCCTATTTGTGTACATTCCCGGGTCATTGGATGGTTATGAACGGCGAACTAGTTGTTAGGTAGACACATACCATCCCTCACACCACAAACTCAACCAATAAATCTATGCTTCTGCGACAAACCCCTTTGCTCTTGGTTGCCATCGTTTCGATGTTCTGCGAAATGCCAACCGCTCTTTCCCAACAACAGCTTGAACGCGACTTGCTTAGCACTTCTGTTAAACAGCTTGCGGTTCAAGTCAATAAGTCGGGCGATCCGGCGCGAGGCGCAGTCTTGTTTCATTCGCCCAGTGTTGGCTGTACTCAATGCCATCGCGTAGATGATGGGATTACCAGCGTAATTGGTCCCAATCTTTCGGTATGGAATACCTCTAGCGACAAGCCTTGGCCCTCAACGGCAGAATCTGTCATCGAATCGATATTGCGTCCGTCCGCTGTTATCGCCAAGGAGTACGCTTCGACTCGAATTTTAACGACGGATGGCAAAGTCTACTCGGGTGTCGTCACGAAACGAGATGCCAACGAGCTTCAACTTCGCTTTGGGCCGAAACCAGAGGATCAAGCAACTGTTTCGATTGAAGATATCGAACGCGAAGCGGCAAGCGAAATCTCGCTAATGCCCTCTGGGCTTGTCCAACAGTTGGATGATCAAAATCAGTTCTTGGACTTGGTAGCCTATGTTTTGGTGATTGCCAAAGAAGGACCCTCGCGAGCTGCACAGCTAATGCCCAAGCCAGAACAGCTAAAGCCCAAGTTGCCTGAGTATGAATCGCACGTAGACCATGCAAGCCTTATCTCCGGATGGAACAAAAAATCGCTGGAACGCGGCCAAAAAGTCTACAACGGACTGTGCATTAACTGCCATGGAAACCGTGAAACAGTCGGCTCACTCCCGACTGCCCTGCGATTTGGCACCGGGAAATTCAAACAAGGCAGCGATCCATTTTCAATCTACAAAACACTGACTCATGGATCCGGTTTGATGTTGCCTCAAAAATGGATGGTTCCGAAGCAAAAGTATGACGTCATCCATTACATTCGTGAAGAGTTTTTGAAAGACTCGGATTCCCAGTCCTATACCAAAATCGACAAAGCTTACTTGCAATCGTTGCCGGTCGGCGACACCAAAGGGCCGGATCCAGTCGAGCTCAAGCCTTGGATCGACATGAATTACGGCAACGTCATGTCTACCACCATCGAGTTCGGCTCGGACGGAACCAACATTGCTCAAAAGGCAATCGCAATTCGATTGGATCCAGGTCCTGGTGGTATCTCCAAAGGCAACACCTGGATGGCCTTCGAACACGACACCATGCGATGGGCAGCAGGCTGGAAGGGGACTGGGTTTATCGATTGGCGCGGTATCCAATTCGACGGAGCACACGGTATTCACCCCCGATCGGTTGGGGAAATCCATTTCGCAAACCCTACCGCTCCAGGCTGGGCAAATCCAGAAACCGGTCTTTTTGACGACCAAGTGCGAGTGCTAGGGAGAGATGGAAAACGATATGGACCGCTTCCAAAATCCTGGGTTCAGTTTCGAGGCATGCATCGCGATGCAAACGGACTTGCGATTGACTACTCCGTTGACCAAACGGGCGTGCGAGAACGTCCCTTTCTGATAGAGACCGAGGGAGTTGACTCGCAAGTGCTATTCGGCCGTACGCTTGTTCTTGAACCCTCAAAACGAAAACTGACAACGCTTGTCGCAACCATTCCAGGTAAAGTCGTGCAGTCCAAAATCGCTGGCGACAGAGTCATTGTCGAATGGGAAAAAGCGGCCGGCAAAAAAGAGGCTGGCAATCGCGACCGCATGGAGGCAACGTTTTTGTCGAATCATGGCAGGCCAAGTTGGCGCGTTGAAGACAATCGTTTATGCCTAGATTTCGAGGCAAGTACGCAACCCGCGACCCATTCGATCGTTCTCCGTAATTTTCTAAATGGAGAGCTAAGCGAGAGCTCATGGCAGACCGTTCGAAAGCGAATGGCTGACGAAATTGAAACGCCCTTCATCGGCATCCATGGTTCATTGCGAAAGCCGACCGAATCCATCGCAGAATCCATTACAGAATCCATTACAGAAACCGACAACAGCATTCAGTCTATGCCGCGAGTTTGGTTCGAAGGAAACGGCTGGGCTGTTGACGATTTGGCACCTCCAGCGATGAACCCTTGGAATGCGAGAACGCGAGTTACCGGGCTTGCATTCTATCCTGGACAGGACGCGATGGCGGTTTGCACATGGGACGGCGACGTCTGGCGACTCAGCGGTTTGGATAATCTTGATCGATCGGCGTCCGCGCTCAAGTGGCAACGGATTGCGACAGGACTATTTCAGCCACTCGGGATTCTTGTGGTCGATGATTGCATCATGGTTACATGTCGGGATCAATTGATGAAGCTGCGGGACACGGATGGAGATGGGCTAATCGACGACTATGGATGTTTCAATAATGACCACCAAGTAACCGAACACTTCCACGAATTTGCAATGGGTCTGCAGCAAGATGCCTCCGGGAATTTTTATTACGCCAAATCCGCCAGGCATGCTCTCAAATCAGTCGTACCACACCACGGAACATTGCTTCAAGTTTCGCCAGATGGAGCCACGACGGAAATTGTGGCAACAGGCTTTCGGGCAGCGAACGGAGTCTGTTTGAATCCCGACGGATCGTTCGTCGTTACCGATCAAGAGGGCCACTGGAATCCAAAGAATCGCATCAACTGGGTTGAACCGGGCAAGTTTTACGGAAACATGTTTGGTTATCATTCCGTCACGGATTCGTCCGACTCCGCTATGGAGCCACCTTTGTGCTGGATTACCAACAGCTTCGATCGATCTCCCGCCGAGTTGTTGTGGGTGGATAGCCCGCGATGGGGTGCGCTTGATAAATCGCTGCTCAACTTGTCATACGGGTATGGGCGGATTTATGTTGTCCCATTTGAAACCGTGGACGGTGTGAAACAAGGTGGAATGTGCGCGCTACCTATTCCAGACTTGCCAACCGGAATCGTTCGCGGCAAGTTTTCACCGCGAGATGGTCAACTGTACGTGGGAGGGATGTTCGCTTGGGCAAGCAGCCGACAGGATCAAGAAGGCGGCCTTTATCGAGTGCGGCGGACTGGCCAATCCATCGAGTTGCCGATCGCGTTGAATGCAACCCGGAACGGCGATGGACAGCCAACGCTGGAGATCGGATTTACCGATGAACTCGACCCAGCGGCGACCCTCGATCCTCAACGTTATACCGTCAAAATGTGGGATCTTCGCAGAACGGAGAAATACGGTTCAGACCATTTCAATGAACGTCAGGCCCCGGTTGCGTCCGCAATGTGGAATCAAGACAAAAAGACAATCGTTCTCATTGTTCCTACCATGGAGCCTACTTGGTGTATGTCAATTGAAATGAAACTCAAAACCGCAAGTGGCAAAGAAATTGAGCGAACTATTCACAACACTGTGCACAAGATCAAGTAGCGGGATGAGTCGGGACGATGATAAGAACAGAGCGAGCGAAAGCGGTTCGAGAACGGCTAGAAGAGCTCTATCCAGAAACGCCGATTCCACTTGACCATGTCGATATGTACACGCTCTTGGTCTCAGTATTGTTGAGTGCACAATGCACGGACAAGATGGTGAATCGGGTGACTCCTAAGCTTTGGGAACTGTCCAACAACCCTTATGACATGTCAAAGCAATCTGTAGAGAGTATTCGAACCATCATTCAGCCTTGTGGATTAAGCCCACAGAAATCGAAGGCGATCAAAGAACTTTCCGTCATCTTGGTAAACGAACACGACGGCCAAGTACCCAGTACTTTTGAGGCGTTGGAGCGATTGCCGGGAGTTGGGCACAAAACGGCGTCGGTTGTGATGAGCCAAGGATTTGGCTTCCCAGCATTCCCTGTCGATACGCACATCCATCGACTTGCTCAGCGGTGGGGGCTAACCGACGGTCGGAGTGTTGTCCAAACCGAAAACGATCTCAAGCAGCTATTTCCTCAAGAGAGCTGGAATAAGCTACATTTGCAGATCATTTTTTACGGGCGCGAGCATTGCACTGCCAGAGGATGCAATGGTACCGTCTGCGGAATCTGCAAGGAGCTCTATCCAAAGCGCAAAAAGCCTGTCGCGACGAAAAAATAGCAGAACGGGAGTGAGCCCTCATCATTACCCACATTTCGCAGCACGCCAAACTCGAAATCCCAATGAATTTGCGTGATCCCAGCGAGTTTTCTCCCCCTCTCCCCGCTTCGGGGAGAGGGGGAGTACAGGGCGAGGGGAGCAAGATCAAAAGATGTGGACGCTGCTAGCAGGTGCGACTGTCGCACCCGTCGCACCTGCCCCAAGTCACTCTTGCCGAGAGCGACTTGTTGTGGACGTTATCGGAGGTAAATCATGTCACCCCTAAACGAAAAACTTCGCTGTTATCGACCCTTGATGGATCTGTTTTTCCCTCGCGCCTGTTCTCTTTGTGGCATCCCGATCATCGATCCAAATTGTGAAGCGATTTGCAAAGCCTGTTTCAGTAAAATCACCACTCCGGAGCAACGATGCGTTCGATGTAGTGCCCCGTTGGGACCCGGTATTCGCGAGATAACCCGAGACGCAACATCGAACAAAACATCTTGTTATTACTGCAAGCGGCGAAAGTGGTCGTTTCGGCGAGCGCATTGCTACACGGCCTACCACGGAACCGCCGCGTTGGCCACAAAAAAGATCAAACAATCCTCGCATGAGCCGCTCGGAATCGAAATTGGTAAACGGATCGGAGAGTGGCTCAAGCAGCTCGACGCGTTTGATTCCAAAGGTTTCGCCTGTGTTATTCCCGTGCCTCAACACTGGATGCGACGCATTATGGTTCGATACAATCAAGCAGACATCCTCGCTGAAAGCATTGCTTTGGAAATTGGTCTGCCCGTGAATCGTCATTCTCTTTACCGAACGCGATGGACCGAGAAGCAGGGGACCAAATCGATCGCGGATAGGCTCAAGGATGTGCGAGATTCGTTTGCCTGCAAGCCTAGCAAATCCATTGTAGGCTCGTGCATTTTGCTCGTAGATGACGTAGTCACAAGTGGAGCAACGGCCAACGATGCGGCCAGAGCATTGCGACTTGCAGGGGCGGTTCGAGTTGAGGTGGTGGCATTTGCACGGGGGGTGGGGGCGTTTGAGAAGAGCCGCTCGACCGTCCGTTAGCATGGAAGCCGCATAAATTCTCTCGTCAATAACATGGTCTTCACAATTTCCACATGATCGACAGGTATCGTGTCTCAAAAGCTAGCATTCAATTGCTCATTTTTAGGAGAAGATTATGATTGCGATTAGGTCTGGAGACTTTGTTCGGTTCGAAGCGAATTCCTCGACAGCGACCGAACTGTTTGAGTTACTCCATGCTGGCGACAAGCACTGGGATTCAACGGTTTCTAATATTTTTTTCCAAGCCCGGCAACTTGCAGCAAGTGCTGTTTCCGAAAACTCCGAATCTTCTTTGATCGTCGCCGCATTGCTGTTTCGTCCATGTCAAATCCTCGCCAGTGGAACCTTGCAAGCGGGGGACTGGACCAGCGACTCACTGCATGAAACCGGCACTTATGACTGGCTGGAAACAAATTTTGGAAAAGAGATAGCCGAAACGATTCGGCTCCAACCGTTTGCCAAACGATTTTTGGCCACCGTGATACCTAAGTACTTTAGTTGTCTGACGACTAGCGCCCAGTGCCGAGTCGTTTCGGATGGCGGATTTATGACCGCCTCTGAGAGAATGACTTTCGGAAACAATCGTTGCCACCATCATGCGATGAAGATAGCAAGTTGGATCGATCGAGGTGTTGAGCGTCATGTCCAAATTCCTGAAATGGATTTTTTTCGTCCTTTTATTGAACACGCGATTGGCTCTTTCGGAACGCCAAAGTGACGGGACTACCGCACCCGAAGTTGTCAGCCTTCTGAATGGGTCTGAGCAAAGGCATCGACGCCGAGATTCATCACTGTTTGGGAATGTCCGGCCGTATTGCGGACTGGCTGAGTACCGAGGACTCGATCACCGCTCAGCATCGTTAGTCCAAACCAATAGTTCTCGTTTTGAAAATGATGAAGCCGATGGTTTTTCCAAAGCCTTCGATAGAACTTTGTCTTAGGCACATACGAAGTATGAATCAAATAGTGAATCCATTCGTAGTTGAGGATCAGCACAAACGTCACGAGGTTTCCCGTAAGGGCTGCGTGCAGTGGGATCAACCCAATCATATAATTGAATGCCCAGATCATGGGAACTCCTCCTGCAAACAACACAATGAAATAGGTTGTTGTTAGCCCGTACAAAGGGTTCCATGGATTTCGATGATGAGCGCGGTGCGTTTTGGTTATCACCAGTTCTACTTTTCGCTGGCCAACATAAAACGGCTTGAGATGCTCAAGCCAAGCGTGGATGAGCCACTCCTGAAACGGCCAAAAAGCCACCACAGCCAGGACAACCCAGAGGTCGGCCCAGGAGACGGTAAGAAACGACACACGCGCAAAAACACTCACCGCTAACAGTATGGCAAGAATACGCGGGCCGTTGAAGTGGAACATGCCCCACGCCGCATCAACCAAAGTGATTTGTGGACCGAATCCAGGCTTTTTGTTCGGCGCGGGCAGCGCTTCGGCCTCAGTCCAAGTGTACGCTCGTGTCCAAAAAAAGGCTCCCATCAGCAACGCAAAATAGGCACAAAACCCAAGACCTGCCATGAGTGGAATTCCATTTTTTCTCAAGTTTGATTCATCGGCAAGCCCCAGTTTGGACCCATCTCCCCTCGATTGTAAGGGGTTTCTGTGTTTCCAGCAAATCGATTTGCGGCCAAAGTCGCTTGCCAAACCGATTAACGCTGACCCTTTGAAATGACATCATTCCTCAAGATGTCAAAGCATCGGTTTAGACCACCGACGAATTTGAATCCAATCCTCGGCTGCCCGATTACATCCCCAGAAAATTGGTTAGCAACTGCAGGCCATCCCGCTGACTCTTCTCAGGGTGGAATTGTGTCGCGACCAAACGATCTCGCCTAACGGCTGCGCAAAAAGTTGAGCCGTAATTGCATTGCAACCATACAACTTCCTCGTCTGTCGGCTTCACGTAGTAGCTGTGAACAAAGTAGAAAAAGGGATCGCCTTGGATGTTCGCCAGCAACTCGTCGTTCGACCGAGTTGTTTTCACTTGATTCCAACCCATGTGCGGTATCTTCATGAATGGCATCCCGATAGGTTGCTCGAACCGAAGGACTTGACCTGGCAAGATAGCCAGCCCCTCGTGCGATCCACCTTCTTGGCTTGTCTCGAATAGCAACTGCATCCCCAGGCAGATCCCGAGGAACGGTTTTTCTGATTCCGCCCATTCTTGCAAAAACGCTACGAGTTGCCGTTTCTTAAGCTCCGCCATCGCGTCTCCAAAAGCGCCTACACCAGGAAGAATCAAGTGCGAGACCTGAGAGAGCTCGTTGAGGTCTCCAGTTACAATTGCGTTGTAACCAATGTGTTCGACTGCTTTCTGTACGCTGCGTAGATTGCCCATTTGGTAATCGACGATACCAACCCTGACTGCCATACCGAGTATCTTTCCAATTCAATCTGTCGCGTTTTGAAAGAAGTCTGTTGCAAGTTTGGACACACTCAAACTGCAGAAGTGACAGACAACTGCCCAAAAACTGTCAAATCGTAAATCAAATTGCACAAAGTTTATCCACACTTGAGCGTTTTGTAGCCACGTGAGGGTCCTGCAGGCACGAAAAAGAGCCCCTAGAACGAGTAAATCAAACGTTATGTTTGTTTTTTCGCAAACGGAGGGCTCAATGCGCCTTATTTACCACAAAAAGTGGCCCAATACTTGCGTGTCGTGAACTAATGGTTGAAAAGAAACGTCGAAAGACGGTTAGTGTTGGACCAGACGAGTCAAACGCCGGTGCGATAGAAGGGATGTCAATGTGGCAAACCAACCTGCCGGCGCGAGACGTGAGGGAGCTCAATGAATGAGCTTCGTACCCTATAGCCGAGTCGCTTGTAGCGGTTGGGAGCCGCAAGGATTGCACAGGTTCGATTTAGCAGCAGGGAGCAATGAAAAAATGAATACCGATTACCGCATTTCGCTTATCCGTGAACTTCGAGACCAACAAGTTCGCTTCGCGCCGCGAGCCAAACGGAATGAACAAGCCGACCGCGCCGAAAATTTGCTTTCAGAGCTGGATCCAGGCAAAAACTACCCATACGACTATCTGTTCTTTCGTGTAACCGAGGTTCGGCCAGACGCGACAGGATATCGCCTCATCAAAGGGGACGATGCGGTTCACGATCTGCGCCTCTTTGTCGAGGACATCACCGACTCGATGAACTTGCGGGTCGAGGAAGCGGCTGAACCCGTGCACACGGTTGATGACCTGAGCAAGATGTTCAACGTATCGACCAAAACCATTTCACGGTGGCGAGATCAAGGACTTGTTTCGCGGCGATTCTTGGCCGACGGTCGAAAGCGAGTTGGTTTCCTGCATTCCAGCGTGGACCGATTCGTATCGCAAAACAAGAAACGCGTAGAACGTGGCGAACGCTTCACTCAGATTAGCGATACAGAACGCGACGACATCATCGATCGGGCCCGGCGAATCGCCGCAACCGGCGCCAATCTCTCTGAAGTCTCGCGTACCGTCGGTGCCGAAGTGAATCGAAGCACGGAGACTATCCGTTACACGATCAAGAACTTCGATCGACAATTTCCTACGATGGCTGTGTTTCCCGATCAAAGGGAAGTGCTCTCAGAAGAGGACCGTCGAGCCATGTATCAACAACACAATCGCGGAATTTCAACGGTCGTATTGGCAAAGCGATACGGACGCACTCGGACTAGCATTGTTCGGCTGCTCAATGAGCAACGAGCGGCCAAAATCCTTGAACTGCCGCTGGACTATATTCCGAACCCTGAGTTCGACGATCCAACGCGTGTCGACGAAATCATGACCGATTTACCAGTCTCAGCGGAACCCGCCCGCAAGGTCCGGGCACCGAGCGGACTTCCTCCCTACTTGGCGTCGCTTTACGATGTGCCGCTGCTGAACCGAGAACAAGAATACCATCTGTTTCGCAAAATGAACTACGTCAAGCATGTTGCGTTCAATCTGCGAGCAACGCTCGACGTAAAGGCGCCCTTGGTGTCGTTGATGGACCAAATTGAGAATCTGTACGAACAATCCGTCGTGGTGAAGAACAAAATTGTTCAAGCCAACCTGCGTCTTGTTGTATCGATCGCAAAGCGGCACGTAGATCCTAACGACGATTTTTTTGGATTGATAAGCGATGGCAACATGTCGTTGATTCGAGCTTGCGAAAAATTCGATTATGCACGTGGAAATAAATTTAGCACCTATGCTTCGTGGGCGATCATGAAGAACTTTGCTCGAACCATTCCTGACGAATTTCGTCACCGTGATCGGTTCCGCACCAGTTCCGATGAAGTGTTCACGGCCCATGAGGACCGACGAGCCGATAATTTCTCAGCCGAGATAGACCAAGCGTTTCGAACCGATCAAATCCAAAAGATATTGCATACGTTGGATCAACGCGAGCAGCAGATTATTGTGCGTCGCTTCGGACTGGATCACCGCTTTGAACCGTTGACGCTCAAGGAAGTAGGCGAAGAAATGGGAGTTACCAAGGAACGCATCCGCCAACTTGAGTCGAGAGCGCTCGACAAATTGCGAGCAGCTGCCGCCAAAGCCCACATCGACGTTCCGGAGTAGTGTCTTGAGCGACAGGTGATAGCCAATCGCCATCTTTACACACATCTTCTCATCTTGCCCCCCTCGCCCTGTACTCGGGGAGAGGGGTTAGGGGTGAGGGGATTTGCACCGGGTTTTGATCGGTTTTTTGATCGTGAATTCAACGTCTATCTGCGTTTCGGAAGCATAAACAAATAACTGAACCGGAGGCTTTCACGTCATGGTTCTCCCTCTCACCTCCCTCTCCCCGAAGCGGCCGAAGCGGGGAGAGGGGGAGGAAACGCACTGGGATCACGCAAATCCATTGGGATTTCGAGTCTGCCGTGCTGTGACATGTGCGTCAAGATAAGGTCAATAGCCTGGGGTCAAGCGAAGCGAAACCCCGATACAGCGACAAACATAAAAAAGCGGACGTCTTCCATTGAAAACGCCCGCTTCATTTTTTGCTCAAACATCAACTATTGGATTTGGCTAATCCAAAGCGATGACAAGATCTTTTCCCGATTCGACCGTAACGGTTCGAGTCAAGTTTCCCTCGTAGTACTTTGGATCCACTTGTTTGATCGCTTGTTCAGACGCTTTCGAAGCGGATTTACCGATGTAATACGCATACTTCCCAGGAACCACTTCACCTTTAAACGTACCATCCACAGCCACTGTCAAAGGTACAACGTGACCATCTCCCATCGGTTGCAAGGTCAACAGGACATCTCCGACTGGCTTTCCGGCCTTCGTGACGTTTCCCTTTAGTTCCGTGGATGCTCCCATCTTCGGTGCGGCGGACGAACAACCGACAAAAACCACCATCAATGCAATCAACAAATATCTCATTCTGACTCCTAAAAATTACTCGTTGCTCACCGCAACAGTACCATCGGCAGCACCCACCATAAACTTCAAGATCGATACTTCCGTGCTGGCGGACATAAATCGCACGGATCCATCACCCATAACCGCGTTCGCTCCGCCCGTGTGAAACGCAAATGGTTCGTCATTGGGGCCGCAGTTATTCACGCTCCAGCGACATTCTGCTGGCCCACCGATGGGGGTATTGTATTGGTTGATCTTGGCTTGCCTCGAACCTGGGCTGAGTGCATTGTTTGGTCCAGAGAATCCGTTGGTGGCAGCATCGGCGTCAATCCATGCAAAGACACGTCGCAAGTTCCCACCCATCGGGTCCGCAGGCCCGGAAACGGGAGTGTTTCGATTTGAAACTGCGCCAAAATTCGCTACGTTGGGGTGAGCGCGGCTCGCGTCTTCGATACAAAGCAGTGTGTTGGACGTACCGTCGCTAACCCTAGCGAATCCGCCGCCGTTGCAATCCAGCATTCCTGCAACGACTTGTGTCAACCAATCGGGACCACCCGTTGGAAGCGTTCGTTGGCCATAGGTTGCCGACCCTACACGCGTATCGATGTCCGACAAGTCGACAAACATGTAGTCAATGCCACCGTAATTATGAACTGGATCCCGACTTTCATTTGCAATAGGCGCCGAAGGACAAACAAACGCTGCGATCTTCGTCCGGGCTGCAATTTGTCCATTAGGAAATGCGGGATCGTCATAGGAGCGGCCCTTGGCTTTTGCATGTAACAAGCAACCCGTGGAGGTCAGGTAGTGACCGTTACTTTGGAGGACAGCGTTGTACAACGGAAAGGGAATGGAGGAGTGATCGAGCAAGTTGTAGACGTTTGTCTGCTCCAAGTAAGGCAGCAATTGAGTCGGCGTCGAGTGAATCATGTATGGAGTTGTTGTGCTGCCTGTGGATCCACATTGCCCGCTGGTGGGCAGCTTTTTGGTTGCAGATTCAACATTATGTACTGCCAAACCGATCTGCTTGAGATTGTTGCTGCACTGCATGCGTCGTGCAGCCTCGCGAGCTGCCTGTACGGCTGGCAACAGTAGTCCAACCAAGATGCCAATGATGGCAATAACCACTAAGAGTTCAACCAACGTAAAACCGCGAAGACGCATTGGCCTCGCTCGAAAAAATAACTTCGCCATCGCAAATTCCTGTATAAGTTAAGACGAGAGGATGTCGTCGCAGTCAACTTGCTGCAACTCGACAGCCAGAATAGTATTCCCAGCTTTGTAAAAAAACAGGGTGGGTTATGTTAAGAAATCGTTAATACCGATTTCTCAATGTGGTTTTGCATGCATCGCAAGAGCTCAAGGATTCAATGCATGCAGCTTGGATGAGTTTACTGCGACTCCAAATTCGATCATCGACCTGCAAGGTTATCTTTTACTCCATTAGCCCTTTCGATGTCTCGAAGCTCTGGCAATACGACGGAATGGACAACGGCAATGCGAACAGCTATATTTTTTTTAAAAAAATTCTGACGCGGCGGTTGGGTCAACCGCTTTGAGCCACTTTATGCAACATCTGACCACGGAACAATCCAACCCAATTACCTCCGAGATTGATGCTCTCTGTACGCTCGAGATCATCCAGTTGATGAATGCCGAAGACAAGAAAATCGCAGCCGCCGTGGAGCTCGAATCGGCTGCAATCGCGACTGCGGTGGATGCCATCGCAGATCGACTGTCCAAGGGTGGTCGTTTACTCTATCTCGGTGCGGGAACCTCGGGTCGGCTTGGCGTACTCGACGCGTCCGAATGCCCGCCTACGTTTAATACTCCACCGGAGCTCGTCGTCGGCATTATCGCCGGCGGTCACAAAGCGTTAATCTCCGCCATCGAGGGGGCGGAAGATGACGAGCAAGCCGCCATCGCCGATCTCACGCAGCATAAATTGAACCAACACGATGTCTTGGTGGGTATCGCCAGCAGTGGTCGTACACCGTATGTCATGAGCGGACTGCGGCACGCAAAAGCTCTCGGCGCTTATGCAATCGGTATCACGTGCAATCGGCAATCTGAGCTGGAGAGCATAGCAGATGTGGTTATCGCCCCGGTCGTTGGCCCCGAAGTCATCAGCGGTTCGACTCGCCTGAAAGCTGGAACTGCCACCAAGATGGTACTGAATATGTTGACAACCGCCACCATGGTATTGCTCGGCAAGACATACGGAAATTGGATGGTTGATCTTCGAGCTTCCAATGTCAAGCTCAAGGCTCGCAGCATTCGCATTGTCTCGTCGATCGCAAAAGTTGACGAACAACAAGCCGCCGAATTGCTGGAGCAGTGCCATGGCGAAGTGAAAACGGCAATCGTTTCTGCCGTGCGATCTCTGGACTACGCAGAAGCCAGATCGCTTCTAGAAAAGTCGGCGGGCAAGTTGCGAACTGCACTGAAACGGTAGCGGAACAGCCAGTTTAGCGGAACAGCACAAGCTGTCCGGTGAGGATTCGCAAATCACTTAACCGCCCAGGCAGCAGTCAAGAATAACTAAATGACAGGAACAAACACATCGCAACGTTTTCCAAAGTGGGTTCTCGCCGTTGACGGTGGGGGCACCAAAACGATCGCATGGATTGCCAAGGTTTTGCCCAACGACGGCCCGCTGATTAAAAAAATTGAGGTCGTCGGTCGAGGCTATTCGGGCCCAAGCAATCCACGTTCAGCAGGTTTTTTTCCCGCGACCAGCAACCTCGATGTCGCGATCGTCGCAGCCTTGGAAGACGCCTCGATTGAGTTGGATTCTCTCTCCGTCGCTTGTTTGAGCCTAGCTGGCGTGGGCAGAGCGTTAGAGAAAAGCGAGTTGATGGAATGGGCAGAGAGTCGACAACTGGCAAAAAAAATCATGATTGTCGATGACGTCGAGCCCTTGGTATTGGCGGCCGAGTACGAGCAAGAACTAGCCTTTGCGCTTTCGGCGGAGAACCAAGTTCCGTCCGACTGGAGGAAATCGATAACGCTGGTGGTCGGTACGGGTTCGATTGCATGTGGAGTGAACGCCAACAACGAGAGCATCCGAGCAGGTGGTTGGGGTTATTTATTGGGAGACGAGGGTAGCGGCTTTGCAATAGGGTTGGCAGGTCTTCAAGCGGTCTGCCGAGCCCACGATCAAACTAGCCCTGAAACGGAGCTTGAATCCGCCATGTTGACGCAATTGGGATTTGCGAATGCCACGCAGCTTATCGCGTTCGTATATCAATTGCCGTTACCACGAGTCGAGATTGCCAAACTGGCAGAGGTCGTAATCGAGGTTTCAGAGCGAGATTCGGTTGCGGCACAAATCATGAATTCGGCGGTCAATTCGATGGCGACCTTGATCGGAGTGGTGGTCAAGCGACTGCGGCTTGAACCGAGCGAGTTTTCACTGGCGCTGAGCGGGGGTATTGTTTGTAATCAATCGAGCGTGGTGAATCGTTTGTTGGTGGAATTGACTCGAAGGCAGTGTGCTCCAGGCAGGATTCATGTTATCCGCCAACCCATCAACGGACCATTGGTTTTAGCAGCAAGGAATCTCGATTGACGAGCGAATGGTTGGTTCACGCGTCGCGTGGTGATTCTGCATCGCAACTAAAAAAGGGATCTATGTAGACCGCGAAGCGAGCGAGTCAGTATTCATCGAGCAGACTCGATTTTTTTCGTGAAATTCCAAACCATATACAATTGCCACCCCCTACTTTTTTGTCGTTGCGAACGCCTTTGCGCTCATTTTATGTGACTGAACTCGGCATAATCGAAATTCCAACGGACGTGCAACCGATTCATCACGCCAGAGACCCGTGTTTTGACCTATTTGGTTGATAGCTTCCGTTGTTTTTGTTCATTCCATTGTTAGACTCCACCCAGCATTTGATGGAAGGCTACCCCGTGGACCACCCACTTGGGTGGTCCCCTACCCGTTTCGAGTTTCAATCATGAGTCTGCAATCAGATTCTGCAATCAGAGTCTTCACTGCAACCCGTGGATCAGCCAAGTTTTCAAAGACCTTACGAACAATTTGATCCGAAAAGTTTCGCAAAATCGCTTTCAAATCGGATACTGATACAACTTCATGTTCCGTCCCAAGTAGCGTCACGCGTCACCCAGAGGAACGAAGTCCGCATAGTTCGGCAGTACCAAGTCCGGGATTTCGCCACAACGAACTCGCCTGAATGTTCAAAAAGGTTCATAGCAAAGAGAATCGCAAGTGAAAAATCCTCCCTACTCCCCTGACCTCGATTCGATTGCATCGTTTTTGCGGCGTTATTTAGAAATTCAGCAAGCTTGCCCTCAAGAACCCAAAGCGAAGATTGCGTTTGATTGGAAGACTTTTTGACGTATGAAAATTACCCTCGAACTCTTTTTTCCTGACACCTTAGTCCTCGTACCGTCACAATGATTTACGTCGTTAGCCCGATCTTAATTGCGTTGCTGATCAGCGCTTTCTTTGCTGGAACATCTATTTTTCTAGCCAAGCGGTTTGGTATCATGGATGCACCGGACGCTAGAAAAGTACACACAACACCCACGCCCCGATTGGGCGGAATTGCCATTTTTCTGGGTGTGACAATCGCCATTCTCGGGTTGCAGCTCTTTGACCCCATAGGCACCCACACGATTCCATTCAATCAGCTTCTCGCCCTGTTAGGAGGCTCTCTGTTCGTCTTTTTGGTTGGACTTGCAGACGATATTCGGACGGTCTCTTCGCGATTCAAGTTGGTTGCGTTGATCGCTGCATCCTGCATGGTTTGTGGCTCTGGAGCCACAATTGAGAGTGTTTGGCAAGGAGGCCATCTCATGCTGCAATTTACCGCAGTGAGTTGGATCGTTACGACATTGTGGATCTGCGGTATTGCAGTTGCGATCAACTTCATCGATGGACTCGATGGACTTGCGGGGGGCATTGTGCTTATGGCATCAACTGTCCTGGCTACGTTTTTGATAGACGCGGGGCTTTTATCGATGGCGGTACTACCGCTCGCGTTATCGGGCGCCCTGGCAGGATTCCTTCTTTTCAACTGGTATCCTGCGAAAACCTTTATGGGTGACAGCGGCAGCATGACCATCGGCTTTATGCTCGCTTCTTACATGGTGGTTGCAAATCCGATCATCGGAACCATGCGAGGACTTTTGATCCCCTCGCTCGCCCTGAGCATTCCGATTTTGGATACTTTGATTACCGTTTTTCGAAGACACTATGAGCAGAGACGGTCTTTGTTCTCGGCAGAACGAGGACACATTCATCACCGACTTTTGGACCGCGGACTTACACACCAGCAAGCGGTGTTGGTCATCCTTGGCGTCTCCGCATTAGCGGTCTTGATCGGCTTAATATCGTTGTCGTTTGTGGGCTGGTCGACATTTGGCGGATTGGTTTTACTCGTTCCACTGATGTGGGGAACCTTTCGATTCGCCGGATCTGTTCGAACCGACGAGATGCTGAAAGCCCTTCGGACCAAACGATTTATCGACAAAGAATCTCGACAGTATCGCAGCCATTTTGAATCTCTCCAACTTGAGTTCCAACGGTTTGAAACACTTAGTCAATGGTGGGACGGCGTTTGCGGCGCTGGGGACAGGCTTGGATTCGTTCAGATCGAATTGAAATTGCCTCGGACCAACGAACGGACCCGCAATCTCATTTGGCAATCGACCGCTTTGGATCGAGTGGACGAATCAGGCATTAAGGCCACAATACCTGTTGCGGCGCCCGATGATGAAGCCAAAGCGTGCTGTATCCAGATTCATGTGGCTTCGTTCGGCTCACTGGAGTCCGCCAGCGAGCGGCTATCCCTATTTTCGCGTCTCCTGACCGAGAACAGCCTCATTGCGATCAATATTCGAGAGGCTCGTGCCCTTGTCAAAAAAGGCCCAATCTCTCAGGCTGCTTTGAGGAACGTGGGAACTAGCTTGTCGGCCGATCAACTCTTGAACTCCAAGTTCGCCTGTTTAAGAGTGGCTGTGGTCCACGATTTTCTTTACACCATTGGCGGAGCGGAACGGGTCATCGAACAGATCAACAATGCATTCCCGCATTGCGATCTGTTTGCGTTGTTCGATTTTCTCCCAGAGAATCAACGGGGCTTTCTGAAAAACAAACCTGTGACAACTTCTTTCATTCAGAACTTGCCCTTCGCACGATCGAAGCATCGCGGCTACTTGGGACTAATGCCGCTGGCAATCGAGCAACTGGATGTTTCCAACTATGACTTAGTTATTTCGAGTTCGTATCTAGCAGCCAAGGGAGTAATCACAGGTCCAGAGCAATTGCACGTCTGCTATTGCCACAGCCCTGTTCGGTACGCGTGGGATCTCCAGCATCAGTATTTGGCGCAAGCGAAACTCGGTTTCGGAATCAAGGGAATGATTGCACGTACGATCTTGCACTACATCCGAATGTGGGATCTGAGATCGGCCCTGGGTGTCGATCATTTCATCGCCAATAGCGGGTTCGTCGCGAATCGAATCGACAAGTTGTATCGCCGCAAGGCCACGATTATCCATCCACCAGTCGACACCGACCAGTTTCAATGTTGCGAGGCCAAAGAAGATTTCTACGTAGTCGCGGGCCGAATGGTTCCTTACAAGCGAACAGACCTTATCGTTCGAGCCTTTTCCCGAACACCAAATCGTCGTTTGGTCGTAATTGGGGATGGACCAGAGATGGAAAAAGTTCGCGCCGTAGCTGGCCCAAACGTCGCGTTGCTCGGCTTTCTAGACAACGTAACCTTGGCTGAGTATGTACAGCGAGCCAAAGCGCTTGTATTTGCCGCCGAGGAGGATTTCGGTATCGTGCCAGTGGAGGCGATGGCATGTGGGACACCCGTAATAGCGTTCGGAAAAGGGGGCGTTACGGAGTCCGTCGTCAATGGAAAGCATGGTCTGTTCTTTGATTCCCAGACCGAGGAGAGTTTGTTAGAGGCTTTGGATTTGTTTGAATCGCAAGCTGACTTTGGCAAATTCGTTCCATCCGAACTTCGTCGGCGAAGCATGGAGTTTTCGTCCACCCGATTCATTTTCGAACTGACGACATCGGTCGAAACGTGGCTACAACAAAAATGGCCCGAAAGGTTCAAACAAGTTTCTCCAGAATCATCCAAGGTGCCAACCACAACATCGGAGGATGAGGTTTTCGGTTGACGTCGGAAGCCTACAGTAAGTCGCTCGCGACTAATGCCCACTGCGTAACCCTGGGCATAACCCGCTCAACTGTTGGGTGAACGAGGTTCAAAGCTAAAAATCGCATGCAAAAAACCTCCCTGCCGTCCCCACATCCCGCCGCCGTAGCAAAGTTTCCTCGCTGGCTTCAAGCACTTCGAAACGCTCGACGCATCCCAGAGATTGCTAGGCTTTACAGGTCGTCTCGGACTTTCTATCCGCTCGTTCAGGACTACCTCAAGTTAAGAAAAGAGCAGTATCCGTGGACATTTACGTCCTCATTTGGAAACAAAATTGAATTGAACGATTGGTGGGATGTCACGACAGTGTGGAGCGTTTTCGCTGGACGAGAGTACGACGTGCACCCTACAGACCGCACCATTCTGGACTTCGGAGCAAACATTGGAGTTTTTTCCTTATACGCATCGGAGATTAGTGTACAAGCTAGGATTGATGCATACGAACCGTTTCCATCCACCCACGAACGACTAGTGACCACCATTGAAGCGAATGGGTTATCGCGCCGCGTCAAGTGCTTTAACGAGGGTGTTGGCGCCGTCGATGGAGTTGCCGCCATGCGGTTGGATAATTTGGTTAGCGTATGTGGCAGAGTGGATGTGTGGGACAAACAGGATAGCAACGCAGTTCAAGTTAAGTTAAGCTCTTTTGAGGATGCGCTAGACCGAATGGATGTCTCGAATATTGATTTCGTAAAAATGGATATTGAGGGAAGCGAGGAAGAAATACTACTTGGTTGCTCCCCCAACTCCTTCAAGCGATTCACTCGGATCAGCGTCGAGATTCACAAGCCAACGGTTTTAAAAACAATTGTGGCACGCCTTCGATCTTATGGCTTCGAACAATGTAAACGTCATTCGCATGGGGATGAACAAACAGTTACGTTTCAAAAATGGTGAAAGACGTTAATAAGCGAATGCAGGATCAATTCATGCCTGAATCGCACGTACACGGCTTAACGCGTCTAGAGAAGTGCTCGAAGGAAAGCACTTGGATTCCCGGTCTGCAAGTGCAATCCAATGGGATATTTAATACCAGGATCTGTTACGCTGGTTATTCGATTTGAGGCAAAACCGTCTTGGTAGTGTTATGCCATGCAAACTCCTATTCCGAATTTCGTTCCTAATCTGAGTAGAATCCCCGGACTTGACGGCGTTAGAGCGATTGCCATTTTATTGGTATTGATTGCACATAATTTTAACGCAGGACAGGTTGGTCTTAGCCAACTTGATAGATGGTATCCAGTAATCGCACTGCGGTCTGCTGGACGCTTTGGTGTTTTCCTCTTTTTCGTATTGTCTGGCTATTTGATTACCAGATTGCTATTGCATGAAAAAGCAATAACAGGCAGCGTATCGCTTTTGCGATTCTGGTTTAGACGTGCTTTTCGGATTTTCCCAGCGTACTATACCTATCTGCTTACGATTCTGATACTTGTAAAGATTGGCATATTTGTAGTTCACGAGAATGCTTTTGTAGCAGCTGCAATATATTTATGGAATTACTCGTTTATTTTCTTTCCGGGAGACCTTGGCAACGACTACCATATTATCGCACATTTCTGGACGCTCGCTGTAGAAGAACAATTCTATTTTTTCTTCCCGTTCATCTTCGTCACTTTTAAACCCAAAACGACTCTACTACTTTTAGCGGCCATCATAGTGCTGACTCCAATTACAACTTGCATCACTTACCTAACGTTTCCAAAGAGCCGAAATTTTACGCCAATAATGGGCCACAATATCTTTGGTGTTTCAATGGCAATCGGATGCGCGTTTGCAATGTTAGAGTCTCTTGGAATCGCTGAGAAATTGCGTTGCGTCCTCTGCAGGAGCTACTCCTTTTGGTCGGGCTTGATATTTGGACTCTTCATTCACCCAGTCCTATCATACGAGTTCGGCGGCTATTTCACAGTTTTTGGGGGGGATTGTGTATTGGGTGGCGCATCGATGGCCATCATCGCACACTCAATAATCGCACCGCAATCCGAGCCACTTGGACGGTTTTTAAATTCGTGGATTATGGTGCATATTGGGATCATTTCGTACAGCCTCTATGTTTGGCATCAATTGTTTCTTTACTTAGAAATTCCGTATTGCTCGCGAGCGTTTTCCAATCTTTTGATGACTGTCGCCTCCCTAGGTGTAGCCGCAATCTCATACTATGGTTTTGAAAAGCCCTTAATGCAACTGCGAACACCGATTTGGAACCGCTGGTTATCCTCACAAACACCGAGGTCGGACGATGTGATCATTCCACTCGAAAGCAAGCAATGATAATGGACGTAGCTGATAAAATTGTTGTCGATGTGCCTGCGATGCACGATGATAGGTTTCGTATTAAGATGACTATTGGCTGCCGCGATTGTGATCGAATTCCCAAAGTCGCAAACGCTGGCGAAGTAATAGAGGAGAATGGGCAACGTTTGCAGGTCATGCACAATGGGATACGTGTTCTGGCCGATGCGTACCTAGGATCGTATACCACTGAAATTGTTTCTGGTCTGAACGGGCATCACGAACCTCAAGAAGAGCTTGTGTTCTTTCAGGTACTTAATGCTCTTAAACCAGACGCTACGATGTTGGAAATTGGTGGATATTGGTCCTATTATTCATTATGGTTCTTACTTCAACACCAGAACAAACGGAAGGCGTTTGTTATTGAACCCGACCCACAGCACCTTAATGTGGGCCGTATAAATGCACGACTGAACAAGCAAGAGATCTGTTTCATTAATGCTTGCGTGGGTAACCAGTCTCAAAGAGTCCAGAAATGGAAGGTAGACGATGGTTCCTTTGTCAAAATTCCAAAAATCGCAGTTCCCGATTTTTTCCAGCAACAAAACCTAGAGACTCTAGATATTTTGCACTGCGATGCACAAGGGTGCGAGGTCGGTGTGATTAGGTCATGCAAGGAATTGCTCAAGGCTGGAAAGATAAAATTTTGCTTTTTTTCGACGCACTCACATCTCATTTCCAATGACCCGCTTACGCATCAACGTTGTGTAGCTCTGTTAGAAGATTATGGCGGTAGAATCCTTGCCGAGCATGATGTACATGAGAGTTTTAGTGGCGATGGTCTTGTTGTCGCATATTTCGGACGCGACCCATTGGAGTGGAAACCACTTTCGCTTTCGCTAAATCGTTATTCCAATAGTTTTTTTCGCAATCCGCTATACGACCTAGAAAACGAGTTGCGATTCAAATCCGTCGTCAAGCGATACCTGCGCAAGTTCGGTGTGACTGACTCGATAAAATCGTTTCTTAAGTTGATCCGCGGTTGATCCGCAACGTTCCTTGGAAAGATATGTAGAGGACGTTGTTACTCGGCAACCAATTTCAAGATTGCAATTGAAAACGTACAACAAGGAGTTTTTTTTTGAAAAATGCTGGCACCTGAGCTGGTTTTCGCGATGGTTTTCGCGAGTAGCTAGTTTTGGAACTGTGCAATTGGCAATTCAAGCTATTACTTCCGTTACCGGTTTATTGATCGTTCGTAACATGGAGGTGCGTGAATACGCAATTTACGCAATCATTTTCCAGATGCAATCAGCGATGTTCTATCTCTCTGATTCAGGATTGGGTGTTGGGTTTAAAGCCCTTGCCGGCCGTGATCATGAAAGTCCTGAACGATTGGGTTCATTGCTATCCACAACTTTGAACCTGCGCTTTTGGTTCTTTATTGGTGCAATCATCCCTTGCTGTCCACTTGTAATCTGGATGTTAACTCAGAATGGAGTTGACGGGACGACATCACTAATTCTTTGCATCTTAATGGCGTTGGGAAGTGCATCGAGTCAGTCAGCGGCACTGTTCAGTATTATTCCCTGGTTGCATGGTCAAACTAAATTTGTCCAGACACGGGATTGTTTGGTCGCATTGTTCAGGTTGGGTATGGTTTTGACTCTCCTCGTGACCAAATTGAATGCACTAACATTAACGTTTGTTAGCATTCTGACGTTTTATCTCACGGTAATTCCAACAAAAACGAAGGCTTTTGAGTACGCAACACACCCGTCTGTCGTCAATCCAAATGATCGCAAGACATTGCTTTCATACGCACGACGTGGGTTCTCAAATTCGCTTTTTGTTTGTTTACAAGGTCAGATTGCGCTTTATATTTTCACTTCGTTTGGTCAAACAGATTCGATCGCAGAGATCTCCGCAATTGGTAGGATCACGGTGTTGAGCGGTATCGTCACGCAAGCAATCGGTGCCGTTTTGATTCCGAGATTCGCAATCTGTCAGACGCACGACAAATCCTTAAGTCTATATAAATACATACTGGGAATCTCGTTTCTGTCCTTTATGCCGTTCCTTATTATTTCGTTCATAGCCCCGAGTGCGTTTTTATGGATATTGGGAACTCAGTATGCGAACCTGGGGGATGAGCTGGCAATGGCGATGTTGGTTTTTGCGGCCACTCAAATTTCAGTTGTTATGTGGTCACTAAACTCATCGCGAGGCTGGATAAACGCGCACTCTTTCTTATTGATTCCATCGACGCTGGTCTTACAGGCGTTCTTTGCATCCATTATCGATTTGGCGACGATACGAGGCGTATTATTGATTCAACTTGTGCAACCCAGTGTTGCAATTATTCTGACGTCAATCGATGCATATTATGCGTTTCACAAACACAATCTAGATAATCTGGACTCGTAGGTCTTGTTTTTAGTTTGCGATTAGTAGAATACATTTACTGTATATGCCTAAAATTTCCTTTGCTAAACGCATTTCCCGACGATTAGGGCGATTGCTGCACCCAGAGGCGCAGCTAAGCTTTTCCCAAGAGGGTGAAGATCTGGTTCTTCTTCGAACGCTGGCCATGAATTCTGGTCGGCCTGGGTTTTTCGTTGACGTGGGTGCACATGCCCCAAAGTGGTATTCAAATACATTTCTACTATATCAACAGGGATGGCGAGGAATAAACATCGATGCGACTGCAGGAGTTGCTAAAGAATTCGCTCGTGTTCGACCTGCGGATACCACGCTTGAAATAGTCGTCGGTAATGGGGACGAGAGAGAATTTATCGACCTTGAGGAACACGCACTTAGCGGACTCTCGTCCGCTCAATTGTCTGGACGAATTGATCAGGGTGTCGCGGTGAAGTCGCGTCGAATGGTTCGGACTGTCCCGCTCCGCGCAATTCTCGAAAAGCACATGTCACCTACGCAAAAAATCGATTTACTAACAATTGACGTTGAAGGACATGAGGAGGAGGTTTTGAAATCCAATGACTGGAATCGCTATCAACCCCGCGTGATTATCGTTGAAATCGGTCAAGCGATTTCAATGGCTGATGTCACATCGGCAACCGTTACGCATTTCCTCGAAGATCATAATTACATTCCCTATGCCAGAACCGGACTTTCGGTGTTTTTTGCAAGGAAGGATTGCCTGAAACAATCGACACTTGGTTTTTCTATAGAGGATGATAGTTAGAGGTGCAAAGAGGAATCCCGGACCTACCCTAGGTTTTTATGGAATCTAACAAAACTTTTTCAACACGCATTTCCGGCTTCATGGCCGCAGTTCCCGGAATGAACGCTTTGGTTGCCAAACTCGCGAGAGCATTCCCCCACAGTCGTGTAGTACAGTCGACTGCTTTTCGAATGTCACAGGCGAATTGTAGTGTATCAGACACTTCAACAAAGATCGCAACTCTTGTCGGCGGTGCAAGATTAGTCGTGTCTTTTGAGGAACATTTATTTCGCCTTGCCTATTTTTTCGGTTCCCACGAACCAGAGCTGTCGAAATTACTTCTTCGAATTTCCAAGCCAGGGCAAAAGTGGATCGATATCGGCGCAAACATTGGTGTTTTTACTGTAACTCTCGCTAAATCAGTTGGAGCAGATGGGATCGTGGTGGCGTTTGAACCAAACCAGCGATTGGCAAATCGATTACTTGAATCAATAAGAATAAATGGTTTTAAGAATGTTGAATTGCGCCAGAATGCATTAGGTGAGTCTGTCGGCGAAGCACTGCTTCACATACCTGTAGCAACCGAGGAAATTCCGGGAGGTTCTGGTAGAGCATCATTACTCGTTCAGGATAGCTTAGGAGAAGTCAATATCGAACGAATTGCGCTTTCGACTTTGGACCACGAGACGAAAGACCTAGGAGAAGTTTTTGGCGTGAAAATGGATGTCGAAGGGTTTGAATTAGCCGTACTCAAGGGAGGACGGGAATTCTTTACGGATCATCCGCCACGGGTCGTCATTTTTGAGGTTAGTTTGTTACCAGAAGCACTTGCAAGCCCAACAGAACTGCTAGCGATGGTCGGTAGTTACGGTTATGACTTGTTCACCCTACCCGATTTGAGAGCTGTCGATTTGAGGACGGAGTACAAGGGTGGGTTTTGCGAGAACGTTTTAGGGATACATCGAAGCGAACTGTCGACACGATCAATTCTTGGAATTGGGCAAGACAACGAAAAATGATGTCAGTATTACTAGTATGCGAAGTAGCGGTATTTGGAGGCGTCAACACAGTCGTTAGAGAACTATGGAAACATCTGCCTAGAGAGCAACTACCTACGCGATTATTGGTCCCCACGAAGAATGACAACGCGAGTGCTCGATTTATAAAGGAATGGTTTCAAGAAGATCAAAATAGAGTATTGGTTCAGGAACTCCGTGGAAGGGGGAGGTATCTAACGCGTTTGGCGAATGCCCTTCGTTTTTTTCGATCGCAACCAGAAACCTGTGTCAATTTTCATTGCAATACCATTGATGGAGTTTCGCCACCATTTCTTTGGGCAGCACGCTTAGCAAGGAAGCGGGTGGTACTGACCGTTCAACATTTAGATGCTGAACCAGTCCGATCGTATGCTCGGCGTCATTGGCTCAATTTTGGATTTGATGCAGCCCATGAGATAATATGCAGCACGCCTATGATGGAGAAACGTCTTGAGAAACTAGCACCAAAGGAAAAAATTCATGTGGTCCCAAATGGAATTCGGTCGCTTACGAAGACATATGATCGATTAGCGATGCGAAAGAAGTTTGGAATACCGAACGACGCTTTGGTGGTCGGACATATCTCGCGATTGATCTCGGGTAAGGGATTGCCACGCGTAATTGAGGCAGTAAAGAAATTAACTGTTGAGATTCCCAACATCTATTTGATGGCGGCTGGGTCGGATGGTATTGACGCTAATTATTTGAAGGAATTGATCAATAAAGAGCTTCCAGGCCGAAGTCAGCTTATAGGTTACATTGAGGATCATCATGAAATGTTATCTAGCTGTGATATTTTCGCGGTACCGTCGGGTTGGGAGGGGTTCGGACTTGTATACATCGAAGCAGGTTTGCATGGATTACCACGGATTGGAACACGCATGGGTGGAGTTCCGTATGTGGTGTGCGACGGCATGGATGGTTTCCTTCTGGAATTCGATGATATAGATGGATTAGTTGAGAGAATTCGGGAATTAGCAAAAGATACGACGCTACGCAAAACCATGGGGTTATGTGCCAAAATCAGAGCGAACGATGAGTTTTCTGCTGAACTAATGTCCAAGCGGTATGCCGAGATCATACGCAGTGTTCGTTGACTTTACAATAATCCTTGTGTAATAGTCAGATATTTGTTTATGCGACCATTTCGATTCACTGCGATAATCACAAACTACAATTATGGACAATTTGTCCGTTCGGCAATCGATAGTGTCATTTCTCAGACCTATCAAGTCGATGAGATTATAATCGTCGACGATGGTTCTTGTGATTGCAGCAGGGAAATTTTGTACCAAGCAACGCTTGACCTTCGCGATCGTATCCTCGTCGTTCATCAAGAGAACGCAGGACAAGCAGCGGCGATCAACACGGCGTTTTCGAGATCGACCGGTGAAATAATTGGGATGCTCGATGCGGATGACTTGTGGCATTCAAACAAAGTTGCAGAGGTTGTTTCGGTATTCAACTCCAAAGCCCAGGTTGGTATGATTCAGCACCCACTCCAGCGAGTTAACGTTCAAGGGTGTCCTGTTTCAACTCAAATTGGTAAACCACACCCGAGTGGCGATTTGTTTCCAATACTAGTGCAGACAGGCGGAGCAAACCTATTCGAGCCGACGAGTGGATTAGTTTTTCGTCGTGAGGTATTGCAACGTATCATTCCGATACCTGCACAAGACTGGCGGCTTTGTGCGGACGGAGCATTGGCGTATGCCGCTGCCGTCCTATCCGATGTTTATTACCTGAATAGGGCAATCGGAGATTACCGAATCCACGGCCAAAATTTATATGCAGCGCGAAGCAATCCTCGGATTGATCTGTATCGCGATTTAGAAATGACTGTTAGATACATCAATGATTGGGCTGCGAAGTCAGGAAGAGTTGGGCGCGTTGATTTAAAGGATCAGCTTTTTTACCGCCGTGATAGATTCTACCAAGAGGGGGGAGGCCTAAAGGCTTTTGGTGAAATCATCATGATCATTCTTAGGTGGCCTCTTTATAATGCTGCGGAAAAACTTTATTTCATCTCAAGATTTGTTCCCAAAGCCGCATGTGGAATATTTTTGCATCGTGTGAAAGGGAGTTCGTGAGGAACCGCCGACCATGCAAAATAGCCTAACGATCTGTATTTGCACGAGTGGCAGGCCATTCGAATTGAATAGGTGTTTAGCATCGATTCAAGATGGAACAAGACAACCATTCGAAATCATCGTATCGGATGATAGTCGAGACGAAGGAATGCAAAAGTCAATCGCTCAGGTCTGCAGAAGCTATATAAATACCCGCTATGTGTCTGGACCAAGTCGCGGATTGTGCGCAAACAGAAACACAGTCATCGAAGCTTCTCGATCGACTCATGTTTCGCTTCTTGACGATGACGCGTGCGTTGGTCATGAATTTGTCGAACAAGCCGTGCGTATCATTGATGCCAGGCCTGAGACAATCGTGACTGGTAATGTTTTGGAGTCCGGTACCGTATTGACGCCTCCAACGAACCCGACACGTTGGGGACATTTTGGTGCAATTTTGAAGAACGGCGAACGGCTGAAGAATGTTCACCTCAACTGTAACGTGTTTCCAATCGCCGCGTTCTTGGACGCAGCTTTTGATGAGCGGTTGGTATATGGCTATGAAGACACGGACCTCTGCAATCGTCTCCTTGGCAATGGCTGGACGATAGAGCATCATCCAGAACTTTGTAATGCTCATTTGCCCCCTGAAAATCGAGGCTCGCGCGACATGCTGGCTGAACGAGAACGCTTTGTTGTTCTATTCCGGTTACGATCTGACTCATCGAACCTGAATTGGAAAGGAATACCATGGATTCCTTTGGCGGCATGTCATGCAACAGCCGTCTACGCCAAACACAAAAAATGGGCTTGGATTGTGAGATTGCCAATTTGGATTTTCCGCGGTGTATGGCTTTCTCTGATTGGTCCACGACCGCCGGCCCTAAAAATTGACTTAGGTAAGCGTAACTGCACAGAGAATATCATTGATGCCTGAGCGACTTTTACGCATCGCTTGGATCGGAGGCCCATCGCTTGGCGGTGGCGTCGGTGGTTTCTGCAGGCAATTAATTAATAGTTTACTAGAAGCAGGGTTAGATCTGACCGTGTTCTCTAGCAACACTCTTGACGACTTTGACGAAATCATGGGATCGAATGGAAAACGAGCGACGCTGATCAGCCATCCACCCGCATGGGAGTGGAACCGATGGTATAGTAGGCATCCATTGCCAACGTTTATTTCTTCGTTTTGGAGTCGACGAAGATCTTACTCTCATATAGTTCGAGCGATGCGACTGGCGCACAAACTCAAACCCTTCGACGCCATAGTCCAGTTTTCGCAAATTGAGTTGTTCGAACTCCGCAAACACTTGCATGAACTGCCGCCCGTTTTGCTGTTCCCATGCGTTCATGCCGCTGGTGAATTGCGTTGGCATCGGAGAGAAAGCGTTATGGCTTTGAGAACAGAATCTCGACTGCGACATTATTTGGTGCGTGCCAATTTGATGCAGCGCGCTCTCCTGCAAAAAAAATGCTGCAATTCGGTATATGGCGTGATTGGCATGAGTCACAGGTTCAATGAATTGTTATCCATTGACTATGGCGTTAAGCCAGAAAATCAAACGGTGCTGTACCAACCAATTGATCTTGTTCCAACGTGTAGTAAGCCTGCCACCGATGAGTCCGTTGGACAGGATTCTGTTTCAAACGACGGACGACTGAAACTGCTCTTTGTTGGACGGATCTCGGTGCGTAAAGGACTGGAAATGCTTGTTGAATTGAGTCAACGCTTGGATGATGTCGCAGACAAGGTTTCTATTACCATACTAGGCGGTGCGTCTTTTTGGAGCGACTACACAAACGTACTGGAAGATCTGAACCCGCGTGTTGCCAAATTTATCGGTGCAAAGAGCCATGCAGAAGTGTTACAATGGATGGTGGATTCGGATGTATTGTTAGTTCCCAGTCATTACGAACCAGGCGGCATTGTGGTTGCGGAGGCATTGGAGCGGGGAACAATCATCGTTGCCAGTGATGAGGTAGGCTCGGCTGAACCACTTCCTGATACCGTTTGCAGAAAGTTCCGTAGCGGCAACATGGATGAATTCGAAGCTCAGGTTCGACGATTGATTGCAGAACTTCCAACGCAAAGGCATCCGATGCGCGAAACGGCGATGCGAACCGCACGAGAGACTTTTGCACCAGAAAAACTGCAGTCAAAGTTGCTTCGAATTCTAGAAACCACTGCTGCCCGCAAACCGATCGGATCGGTTGAATAGTGTGTCGAGAATTGAAATCAACAACGATTTCTGTAGTTTTGCCGACGTATCGTAGGCCTGAAATGCTACGACAATGTCTCGAAGCGTTGTGCAAGCAGACTCACATGCCGATTGAAGTCTCCGTTGGCAGACGCGCCAATGACGCTGAGTCGGCAAAGGTTCTCGCCGAATACTCACAGCTTTTCAGAGGCATTGTCCAAGACGTAGTCGTCCCAAACGATGCAAATCTAGTGGTCTCGCTCAATGCCGCGCTCACACAAACCACCGGTGACTTAGTCGCTCTGACGGATGACGACGCTGAAGCACCGCCCGAATGGCTAACAAAGCTGCGCCAGAGTTTTTCTGGCCATAATATCGGTGGCGTTGGTGGACTGGATATCCAACCATCCAATCACGGCAGAGCGGCAGTGGTTGGAAAAGTGCAGTGGTTTGGCCGAGTCATTGGAAACCATCATCTCGGTTTCGGAGAAGCCCGAGATGTCGATCTTCTCAAAGGTGTGAACTGCTGTTTTCGTGGTTCTTTGCTTCGTGAAATTGGAATTGATACGCGGTTGCGAGGTGCGGGGAACGTGACTCATTGGGAGATGCAACTGTGCTTTACGATTCGACGCATGGGCTTGCGTTTGGTTTACGATCCCAATATATGGCTTGACCACCATGTTGCTCCCAGGCACGATGGAGATGTCAACGACAGAGGTGGTTTCTCGCGGTTACCGTTCGAAGATTCGGTTCATAATTCGTGTTTGGCGATGATGGAATATTTGCCGCCATCTCGTCGTATTGTGTTTCGTTTTTGGCAAGCTTTAGTTGGAACACGAGTTGAGCCGGGGATTGTTCAAGCATTGCGACTTGCCGTCTTGGGAAATAATCCTTCCGCCGTATGGGAACGCGTTTGCGCAACTCGGCACGGAATTTCAATGGCATCGCAATCGAGAAAGACTCTTCGTAAAAATCCGACGATTGAAACAACATGACGTTTTCAGAACAGATTCGTGGACATACGTTTTTACCAGCCATCTTGGGACCGACTCCATTCGTCATTGATGCAGGATCGCACAAAGGCGAGTTTGCAACCGAAATCGCACAGCGGTATAGAGCTCACGTTCTTGCTCTCGAGCCCAATCGATTGCTTTGGAGTGAACACAAGAAAAATAGTCATATAGAATTCCGCGCGGTAGCTCTATCTCATCTGACAGGAATGCAAGACTTTCACTTGTCAGATTCGACAGAGTGCTCTTCGTTACTCGACTCCGGCCCCGGTCAGTCTCAAACTATTACCGTTCCCACAATCGCGCTAAGCGATCTGCTCATCGAGCATAACAGGGAAATCGATTTGTTGAAATTGGATATCGAAGGGGCGGAGTGTGAGGTGTTATTGTCTGCGACAGATAACACACTAAGTCGTTTTCGCCAAATAACGGTAGAATTTCATGACTTTATGTACCCGGAGCTAAATGAAAAAGTAAATCAGTGCATTCAGAGATTGAGCGATCTCGGTTTCGCATCAATTACAATGCAGAGAAAGACCCGAGAGGATGTGCTTTTTATCCGTCAAGACGTGGCAAAAAAACTGTCGTTTCAAATCCGAACGATACGATATTTCGATAAAAACATACGCGGGATCGGACGAATGTTGTCTCGGATTTCATTGGTAAATGTCAGACCTAGTTACAACGCGAATCCGAAGTGACGCATCGCCCAATAGATCCTTGCTATTTCAAACGCGGATAATCCATGAATGATACGACAGGTTTAATCGTTGCCGCTTTAATCTGTTTGCCGGCGTTCCTACTAGCATTCCAGAAATCATCGTGGCTAGTGGACTATCTGTTTTTTGTCGTCGCGTTAAATCGTGGTATTCGGCGATATGTGGATTGGTGGAACGGCTCGTTCAATCCATTATCGCTCATCAGTCTGACTCCGATTATTGTGGGCGGTTTGGCTACGCTTTTGGTATTAACGGAATTGAATCGGAGGCCGCGACAATTTGGTTCAACAACGATTCAAGTCATTCTTTACTATAGCGGGGCCTGCGCGATGGCATTTGTCGTGGGTTTTATCAACACAGGTTTTGCAGCAATCTATGCGCTTGGGGACTATCTTGCTCCGATCGGCTTAATCGGCTTTGGTTCGCTTTGCATGGACAAGCCGAAGATCTTTGATCGCTGGTCGCACAGCGTGGCTCTTACAGCGGTGATTGTGGCCGGATACGGAATCTACCAGTTTTACACGATCCCACCGTGGGATGCCTTTTGGGTTCGAGCGGTTGATTTCGAGGGGTACTTAGGAGAATTGGAACCAACCAAAATGACTTTGTTTTCGACGCTCAATGAGCGTGGCCCCGCAGCGACCTACCTTTGCAGCGGACTGATTTTGATTGTTTTGCGTCCCGGGACACTTTGGTGGTTTCGATGGCCAGCGGCAACGCTGGTGTTGATGGCCATGTTGCTTACGTATACTCGTACATCCGTAATTCAAGCATCGCTGGCATGCTTGCTATTTCCTATCTTAAATCGCGGAGCGGGCATCGTTCCTGTTGCGATTTTGTGCATGATCGCTGCGGTGTTTGGAGAGACACTTCTGCAACAGCTGCCAGGTGCAGGAATGGCGGCATCACGTGTTTCCACGATCGGAAACATCCACGAAGACAGTTCTTTTCAAGGGCGTATCAGGATCATTGGCCAAGCAGCAAATAAATCTTTGTCAGAACCATTAGGCCTCGGAATCGGTTCCCATGGTTTAGCCGAACGAATCTCAACGACAGAAACCCGAGGTGGGGGAGATACTTCAGGGTACATCGAAACGTTAAGGACCTTTGGTTGGATCGGTTTTGTAGTAATTGTGAGTGTTCTATACCGAATCTGGAGCTGTTCGCGTTTGTTGGTGAAGCGTAAGATATCAGATCCAAATGTTGCCTTGTTTCGCGCGTGGTTCGTCTCTGGGATGGCCGCTTTATTTTCCGGGAATTGGCTTTTTGCAGCAAATTTTTTCTGGGTGTTGGCAGGGTACGTAGTCGCTCGAAGCGACCGACTGAAGACGTCTGAATGGAAACCTAAACGCGTTGAGTTTTACCCCGAGCAATACCTGGATACGTCGAGAGGTGCTCGCTTCGGAAGTGTGACCTCCAACACCCTTGGGAAGAATCCGTGAATTCGGTATGACTCCTGAAAACAATGGCACTATTGTCCATTCCAACGTTATGCGATTAACCTTTGCAGCGCACGGGATACATCGATCGGGAGGAATGGAAAAAGCGGCCTGCGAGGTTTTACACCGTATGTCGAATAGTGGGTGGGACATTTCTGTTATCGCGAATCGTTGTGACCTAGAGGGTGTCCATTTCGAAAGGGTCGCGTTGCCCAAGCGACCTGCCGTTTTGGCTTGCATGCTGTTTGAACTGAAAGCACAACGCTTACTCACTTCACGGGACCTTGGTCTGACAGCATCGATTGGCGCTGCAGCCGGACCAGTCCATGTTGTCACGGCTCAATTTTGCCACGCAGCATTTTCGGCTAAAGTTGCTCCATCACGTGGCCGCGGCTATCTTGGTCGCGAAATCCAAAAAATGGTACAAACGAAATTCTGCTACGATGAACGTCGCGTCTATCGACATTCAAAACTCCGTCGGGTGATTGCCGTATCTAAAGGTACAGCCAGTGAAATCGCAGAGTTTTACGGTGTTAACCCATCGATCATTCGAGTTGTCCCCAATGGCGTTGATACGAATTGCTTTCGGCCCGCTTCTGGTGACGAACGAACCCAACTGCGTGCACGATTGAATCTTCCAAGTGATTTAATGCTGGGTTGTTTTGTAGGTGGTGATTGGGGACGCAAAGGTCTTTCGGATGCGATCGAAGCCTTGCCGTTTGCGTCTGACACGGGACTGATTGTTGTAGGTCGCGGTGACGAAACCCATTATCGTGAGTTAGCCAAGAATTGCGATGTGGCTAATCGAGTTTGGTTTGTTGGATCGACTCGGCAACCCCAAGACTATCTGCGTGCTTGCGACGTTTATGTTTTCCCGTCTCGCTACGAAGCGTTTTCGCTCTCCTGCATCGAAGCTGCTGCTTGCGGACTGCCTCTCGTGGTGACCGCCATTAACGGTGTGACAGAGTTGGTTGAGGATGGTATCGACGGATACTTTGTCGAGCCGCAAGCCCAAGCAATTGGAGCGAGGTTGGTCATGTTGCGAGATGACCAAAGCTTGCGAATGCGAATGAGCAATGCCATCGCTGCCAAAGGGGCGATGCATGACTGGGATACAATCGCAATCGAATATGCGAAAGCATACGCCGCGATAAATTGATGGCTTCGAGCGGCATTCGTATCAAGTCCAACATCACATAAAAAGATCCGGAGCATTTATATGCGAAGCAACTCAATTCGCCCGGTGAAACCATGACAATGCACTTAGACGAACGACGAAAGATCGAGATCGATTTTTGGCGAGACAACTCCCAAGAAAAGCCAGGAGCCGATTCGCTTGAAAATCAACTTGATAAGCAAGCGGATGCACTGATTTTTCGAGAGGCCGTTCGGCTTTATCAAAAAGAATTACTGGCCGCACGAACTGTCGTTGAATTAGGTGCGGGACAAGGATGGGCGTCATGCGTTGTAAAACGACTATTCCCGGACTCGCATGTAACAGCAACCGACATCAGTGAGTTTGCGATTGCCTCGATTGAGAGATGGGAGCGCATTTATGGCGTCGAGCTAGATGCAACAGCCGTATGCACGAGCGATCAAATGCCCTTTGAAGACGGGAGCGTCGACGTAGTGTTCTGTTTCGCGGCAGCTCACCACTTCGTTACGCACTCGGATACATTCAAAGAACTTTATCGCGTCCTCAAGCCTGGCGGTACGGTTCTCTACATTTATGAACCAACGTCACCCCGGTTTTTATATAAGGCCGCTGTCAAGCGTGTGAATAACAAACGCCCAGACGTTCCAGAGGATGTGCTAGTTCCTTCTCAGATGCGAAGTCAAGCGGAGCAATGCGGATTTGGCGTCCGCATTCAATTTTGGCCGAATACGCTTAAGAGAGGACGGGTCGCAGGACTCTACTTTGGCGTCCTAAGTTTGCTGCCGTTTCTTTGTCGATTTGTACCGTGTACGGCAAATTTAGTTTTTCGAAAAACGGCGAAATAGCGACACTGCTGCTCGCTAGCATGAACTTATGGCAAACGTGTGTCATTACCTCGATATCCGCAGGACGCTTTCCTAGACGCAATTCTGATGCCAACACCTAGTCGATCCAACTCGGAATATAAGATGAACGACGGTTCGTCACTCATCGTGCAGCTAGGAATACTGGCCGGTCGCACAGGTGGAGTAGATCGCTATTTCGATGGTTTACTATCTCGTTTTGAGTCGAGTGATCCTTTGGTCCGAGGCTTTCTCTTTGGTCATCATTTACCTGTATTGGTTCCATCCAACGTCCAGATTGTTGGAATGCAAAATGAAAACCTGCAAGGCAGATTCCGGCGGATGAAGCAAGCGGTTCAGCAATTTGAGGCACAGTACCCGACGCACCCAGTTTTGGTTGCTTCCCATTTCGCACTTTATTCATTGCCGTTTACGAATATCTTGAATCGCCGCAAGGCTGTGAAATTGGTGAGCCATTTTCATGGCCCATGGGCTGATGAATCGGCTGCGGAAAAAGAACCATGGATCGGCGTAGCTCTGAAACGTCTCATCGAACGATGGGTCTATTCTCGCTCGGACAAAGTCGTTAGCGACTCTCAGGCTTTTGCGGACCTTGCCTGCACTAGGTACCACGTACCCAAATCGAAAGTCGTAGCGGTTCCTGCGGGGACCGATACGGAACCATTTGTTCAAGCATCCAAGTCGACGATTGCGGACGCTCGACATCGACTTGGGTGGCCTCAGGGTCGCAAGATCGTTGTGACCGTTCGTCGCCTCTCGCGACGGATGGGACTTGATCATCTCATTCATGCCGTTTCTTCGATTGCAAAGATTCATCCCGATCTGTTGGTTATGATCGCGGGCAAAGGGTCAATGCGCGACGAATTGCAATCGCATATCGATCGATTAGGATTGCAGTCAATCGTTCAAATGGTAGGTTTCATATCGGACGAGGATCTACCCTACGCTTACAGAGCAGCGGATCTTTCGATTGTTCCATCGACTTCACTCGAAGGGTTTGGGCTCGTCGCGGTTGAGTCGCTGGCGTCAGGAACACCGGTGATGGTGACTCCCGTGGGTGGCATGCCTGAAATCGTATTGCCGCTCTGCAAGGAATTGGTGCTGACAGGATTCGACGTTGACAGTATTGCTGCCGGACTCGATGGTTTCCTGCGAGGGCGCATCCTCACGCCTTCAAGCACGGAATGCGTTCGCTATGTTGAAGCGAACTATACTTGGGATCGCGTTTTGCCCAAGCTTCTTGACGTCTATCGCAACGTCTAACTTTGCGGGATGCCGCACTTATTCCTATCAACTCGGCTTTCGTTCATGGCTAGCATATTGTACCTCGATCAGTCTGGTCAACTTGGGGGCGCCGAACTCATGCTTGCTGAAATTGCTCGACAGGTTGGTGCTCCGGCTCATGTCATTCTTTTCGACGACGGGCCGTTCGTTGCGTTTCTTGAACAACTAGGCGTTTCTGTTCAGGTCGAACGAGCGAGACTAGGGGTTACCAAGTCGGGTGGTTGGTTCGCGTCCGCCAACGCCGTTCCCGCATTGCTTCAGCAGGTCCGTGCCATTGTGCGCCATGCGCGTCGGTTCGATTTGATTTATGCAAACACCGCCAAAGCTCTGGTCGTCGGTGCATTGGCTGCGGCTTATCTTCGAAAGCCGCTGGTTTACCACTTGCACGATATCTTGGACGAGTCGCACTTCAGTCGGATGAATATCCGTGTTTTGACAAGCCTTGCTCGTCGATTTGCAACGCGAGTTATCGCGAATTCACAAGCGACAGCAGATGCATTTGTCGCCGCCAAGGGGGATCGGTCGCGTGTTGATGTCATTTACAATGGATTTGCGATTGCCCCATTTTTGGTAGACCAGTCCGACAAGCGAGTCGCGACGCGCAGTCTTCTCGAAACGGAAAGTAACTCCTTTGTGACGATCGTCGTCGGGCGCATCGCACGATGGAAGGGGCAGCAAGTGCTGTTGGAAGCTGCTCGTTCGCAAAAAGATTGGACTGTTTGGATCGTCGGGGATGCTTTGTTCACCGAGGAAGATATGCAGTACGAGCGAGAGCTTAAGGAAATCGCGTCAACCGATGATTTGGTGGGACGCGTCAAATTCTGTGGATTTCGAGAAGATTTACCAGCTCTTTATGCGGCAGCGGACGTAGTTGTGCATTGTTCGACGGCCCCGGAACCATTTGGCCGCGTCATTGTCGAGGCGATGCTGTCGGCTCGTCCAGTGGTTGCGTCGAATGCAGGAGGGGCAAAGGAAATCATACGTTCCGATGCGATAGGATGGCTAGTCGCACCTGGAGACGTTGATGCCTTGCGGGAAACGCTTTTGGAGATAAAACGTAACCCAGGTCTTGCAGATTTGCGAGCGCAAGCAGGCAGGTCCGACGCGTTAAGCCGGTTTTCCATCGGCACGATTTTGGGGCAGATTCGAACGTTGGTGGAAAAATGCGTGTCGTGATTCCGGCCTATCATTTGGTAAGTTAGTTTGGATTGCAATGGTCGCACCCGGCCGGTGCGAAGGTGCGACGTACCGTAGGTCACTTTTGGCGAGAGTGACGGTGCATTGCCAATACGGCGTCAAAATCCTTCAGCGTTACCTTTCACCCCTACACCACACCTTGACCATATGATTTGGATATTGCTATTTATGGGCCTGCTTGCCCACGCAACTTTGCTGTTGGCGCACTTCCAATGGATGTGGAATGCCGAGCACTTTCAGTTCTTTCCGGTCGCGTTAATGGCGGCGGCTTATTTGGCGTATAAGCGTCGCGGGTTGCTATGGCAGCACAAAAAAAACTATGATTCTGATGGACGCGTCCTCCCGATGCGGCTTCCATCGTCTCCGGGCTGGGTTGTATCGGCGGGACTTGCACTCGTGTCCATCACCTTGTTTTTTGCACTAGTGCTTCAGTATCCCTTAGTGGGCTGGCATTGCTTTCTTGCGTTCACCGCAATCCTCTTGATTGGATCGTACGGGATGCACGGCGTTTGGGCGATGATGCCCGTTTACATCGTTTTACTTGTCATTAAACCACTTCCGCAATTCCTTGAACAACCGCTTACCATTCGAATGCAGCAAACCGCAACGCAGTTGGCAAGTTTTCTACTGGATCTGGTTGGATTACTGCACTACAAGCAGGGTGTTGTATTGGTTTCCGTTGGAAAGAGTTTTATGGCAGAGGAAGCATGTAGCGGAATCCGTTCCTTGTTTTCGAGCATTACAGCCATCGTATTTTGGGGGCTATTGAATCGCTACAGTTGGCGTCGAACGTGCATCAATGTCGTTCAGACCGTTTTTTGGGTTCTGGTATTCAACGCGATTCGAATCGCGATCGTGATTTACGTCGAGGAGAGGTTCGGTTTTTCGATTGCAACGGGCTGGCGGCACGATTTGTTAGGTTTCTTGATTTTCCTCTTCATTTTTGGGATGGTGCTGAGCATGGATCAGCTTTTGGCATCCCTCATCGAGCCGCACTTTATAGGCGATGCCTACGAAAAGATCGAGGAATCAAGGCAACACATACCTAAAATTGGCTGGACGGAGTGGTTGAGATGGGCCGGTAATCGGACCTCATTGATGGCGTGGTGTGCACTATTTGGATTAATCGCATTATTTGGCGGACAAATGCTTTTTATGCGGCCTGATGGTGTCTTTGGAAATAGGTATGCCGAACGACTTGCAGCCCCGGACAAAGAGTATTTGCCAGACGAGTTGAGTGGTTGGAAGTTGGAAGGTTTCGAGCATGTGACCCGACCTGAACAGGATTTGCAAGGATCGGATTCATTCGTATGGACTTACCGCGACCGGGCAGAAAGAGTGATCGTTTCGATGGATGGGTCGTTCAATGATTATCACAACCTACAAGTTTGTTATTGGGCGATCGGGTGGCAGGTTAAATCCGATGCGTTTTACACACCCATTACGAAGAGAATCCGGAACGAAGTCGACGAGTCTGGGGAATTTACCCTTTTGAGACTCGATAAGGCGACTGGAGAGCAAGGATTAGTAATTTTTTCCGCCATCGATCGTCGTGGAGACATCGTTCCTAAACCCTTGGTTGCACTAAGCGATAAATTGATTTTTTTGATGGATCGATTCGAGAACACGCTCCGTTTGGCTGTTGGACTCGCACCCAAAGCAAGCCAGCGTCTGACGACGTTCGTACCACCCGTTTCTACGATCCAAATGGTATACATGCCAAGTCATTCGATTGAGGAAACAGACGTGAATCGTTTGCGTCGTTTCTTCTTCGAGATACGCGACAGGCTACAGCAGTCGCCACGATTCAATCCGTAGATCAACCGACCAATCGACGGAATGAACGTCAAAAAGTTGGCACGTTCGACGCGGGTTATGTTTTTTCTTGCAATTTCCGTCAACCGAAGTTGCGTATTCTAGTTCGGCGTTGGGCGTCTTCAAACCCAGTGGGATGGCAACGAGGAATCCGCTTTTGGCGATCCTGTCTCCGCCAAACCAAGTTAAAGGCGTGCCGATGCCCAGTGCATGCCGCCGTCGGCTTATTACTCGACTTCCAACTAAGCAAAGTGCTGCCGATATCCAATTCCAATCAGATTAGGCTGCCCAAACGGAAAAATCAAAAATTGGAATTTTCTTTCCCAAAACTTGCATTTCAAAGGCGAGTGTGGTTCAATAATATGCCAGGGCTTCTCTATTCTAGGACTTAACTAATGATTCGTGTATTGTGTTTTTGTTTAGTGATTTTGGCATCAGCGCAGGTATCAACGGCTGGCCTAGTAACGATTGATGCGATGGTTCCAGGAGCGTTCCCGACATCGCCGTCATTCTTGAATGCTTCAGGTGTTGCCGTTAATGATGTGACGAGAACGTTCACAACTACCGGTGGTATCGGTTTTAGTCCTACGGGCCAAGCAGTTTTTGCCCTCACACCTGGGCAGTTGGGTTCGCTCAGCTATGGCTTCAGCTCTCCGCTAACCGTTGCAGACTTTAGTGTTCCCACGAATGCGAATTGGCTGATGGAACTCAACGTCACGTCGAGTAATTTGTCGGCTTTTCAGGTTACTGGGTTTGTGAACTCAAAGTCGTATGGGCTGCTGACTGGTACCGGAGGAATTATTAATGCGAACTTCCTCAATGCAATTAATGGTAACATTAATTCTTTGTCGTTCAGGATTACGAATACGGGTAGTGGTCTCGAGACGATCACTATCAACTCTGTGTCGGCGGTTCCAGAGCCTGCAAGCATGCTAACAGCCGGTGCTTTCAGCCTGAAAGGGGCTTTGGTGTACCGACGACGCAAAGCTAAGAAAGTTGAAGCGATAGCTGCTTGAGTTAAGGTCTTCTCAAGATTGAAACAAGGAATCTCCGTCGATGACGGAGATTTTTTTTTGGCCACTTTTTACTGTATGTCTTTGTTTGGAAGGAAAGATCAGGAATGACTCGATTTTCCTCTAGAATCTTTTCCACAACGCAGCTTTGGATCTAAGCTTCGGTGTCACGCACTGCCGGTTTTTTCTATATTGACTAATTATGCCCAGCTTGCCTCTGGTATTACTGCTAACCGCCATCTTTGGCCATGCATTTCCACTGTGGCTGCACGCAAACCGGATGCTCGCGACTGATCACTACTCGTTTTTTCCGATCGGAATACTCGGGGCGGTGATTATTTGGAGACAACGCTGCGAAGAGATAGCGTCTGTCGCCACCAAAGCGAATCCCATCATTGCGAGCACGATTCTGGGAATTTCCGTACTATCTGCATCTCTAGCTACGCTCTTAACGAGCGGTTTTTTGGGTTGGCTTTCGTTTTTATTATTCCTGTTCGGTTTTTTTTACATGTTTTTTGGCAGTTCAGGGATTGTGCGGGCATTGCCCGTTTTGGCAATGCTCTTGGTTTTGACGCCACAACCAGCCGTCATAGATGGCAAGCTGATTCTCAATATGCAGTATCTCGCTAGCTCTCTAGCTAGTTTGGGACTGGACGAACTCGGAATCATTCACGTTCGGCAGGGCGTGTTGCTCGTCGCCGCGTCTCAGAGTTTTTTAGCCGAGGAAGCCTGTAGTGGCATTCGCTCGTTTTTCTCAACCATTGCTGGCACTGTGTTTTGGGGCTTGCTGCATCGATACTCTCTACCGCGACATTTGCTCAATTTGGTTCAGGCTATATTTTGGGTGATCGTTTTCAATTCAGCACGCATAATGTTGGTTGTCCTGGTTGAGGAGTGGAGCGACTACTCGGTGTCCTCCGGTTTGAAACATGATTTACTCGGCTTCATCGTATTCTTTTGCATCGGTGGAATGGTACTCTGCACCGATAGCTTGTTTCGCGCATTTGTACCCCTAAACAGGGCGGGGCGAGATGAGTTCGAGGAGACCGAAAAGATTGAAATAGCTGCTCCAATGCCGACGCCAGGGGAATGGAAATTCCCCGTTTGGGCATTGCCAGAACGCCAGTGGGTTTTACCAATCGCAGGAGTATTTGCCTTGGTTGGAATTCTAGGCTTACGTGTCTTTTCACTAGCTCCCGCCGAATCCGTATTGGCGGGCTCATTGCCTGCCGTTAACGAATCCGTGCTCCCCAAAACGATTGGGGAGTGGTCGGTGACAGGTTATCGTGAAGTGAAACGAACTCTGGATGACTTGCAGGGAGAACGCTCGTGGGTTTGGGAGCTGACTAACGGACCCCGGAAGATATCGATTTCGGTCGACGGGGATTGGGCTGATTACCATGATCTAGGGGAGTGCTATTCGGCCATGAATTGGATCTTGACGCGTAATTTCCTCTATCCCAGCCTCCAAAGTATTGCAGATGGAAAAGTGGATTCGAGCTTACCGTCCTGCACTCGGCTCGATATGCGAAGGCTATCAGGGGAACAAGGAATAGTATATTATTCGGTCATCGATCGTACAGGACACATTGTTTTGCCGCAGACGTACTTAGGCCGCGAAACCGTTGTGTATTTGCGCGAGAAGATCATGAACCAACTGAGGGCTGTTTTTGGGCTGCCGATGAACCGAATGCTTCGAGAGACAGCATTCGCTCCACCGGTCAGTACTGTTCAAATACTTTATTTACCCAAAGAAAAACTGACCGATCGGGAAATAGTCGAACTACAGGAGTTGTATTTGCAGATCCGAGCGATCTTATTATTTGACGCACGTTTTGGAGGTGCCAAATGAGATTTCTGTTTAATGAATTCCTTCAACTGCTGGGAAACGTAACCGAATTCTTTGAATTCATACTGACGAGCGTCTTTCGTACGCGGAGTGTGGATGGGGCCCGGAAGCCCCGGCATTGGTTTTTGCGATTGACTCTGCTGCCGCGGACCATTTTTCGAGCTCTATTTTTGACATTGGTGGCGGTCGTCTCGTTTCCATTCAGCCGAATTTTCAATATGGATCGCGAGGGACGAATCAATCTCTATTGGGGATTGCCGTCAGTCATTGGATTTAGCATTGTGACAGCCGTGGTTATCGCATCGTTCATCAATAGGAGTTCCGTCGAGGCTCGGTACCAGAATAAAATGCAATCGGCCATACGTTCAAAGGATTTCAAGCAAGCAAAACTACTTTGTAGTCGACTGATGACGGGCTCAGCTAACCCCGACCCGGACATTCTCTTGACGTACTCGGAGTTGCTCGACAAAACCGGCGAAACGGGTCGGGCTGAATCCATCATTCAGAAATTGGCACCTGATGAAACCGTTGGCAATGCAAAGGCACACCGGATGCGTGCAATCCAAATTGCGCGGATGACAGATGGTGGAAATGACCCGGAATTGATGCGGAAACTACGCTGGCACTTGGAAAAAAGTGGTGCAACGACCACCCCCGAGCTCAATCAAATCTGGGCAGCATACTACATTGCCGTCGGGCAAACGGGCCTAGCGGCCGAGCACTGGGAGAAGGCTGCCAAAGAGGACCCCAGGTTCTTGTTATCACTTGCGGATTTGTACACTAAGTTGGGAAACTCATCTGGAGTGACGCGTACGTTGCGAGATGCGAAGAATTATTTCGAGAATACGATAACAAACGACCCCTTTAATACGGAGTCGCGATTGATGCTGGCTGCGATTTATATGCGTCAAGAAAAATTTGAGGATGCCGAACGCGTATTGCAAGATGGGCTTCGATTACAGCCAGATGCTCGTATCACGCGAGCTACGGCTGAGTATTTCGTATTGCAACACGATCGCAAGGTTTCGGAGGGGCGAAGCGTTGGAGAGCAATTGGCAATGCTCCAAAAAGCATTGTCGATTGACATGAACTGTATTCCCATTTATCAACGCCTCATCACGCAGTTTCGAAGCGGAGCGCCCGAATCCGAAACTGGGATTGAGAGCATGTTGACTTCGACAATTGCACGTGGCGAATCAACAGCACTGGCCCATTTTGCTCTCAGCAACGTGTATTCGTTGCAGGGGAAAAGGAGCGAAGCGGATCGGGAACTACAACAGGCGTACAAGCAAGACAGGAATTTTTCGTTGATCGCCAACAACCTAGCATGGACGTTAGCAACCCGCGAGCCCCCTGAGCTTGAGCAGGCACTGGAATTAATAACGGCAGTTTTGAAGAACGAACCGGGTGTAGCCCAGTTCCGGGATACCTATGCGACGATACTCATGAAGCAAGGAGAGCACGAACAAGCAATCGCGGAATTTGAAAAAGCACTGCCTGGGCTGACGGACCGAACGACGGTTCATCAAAATTTGGCTAGTCTATATCGTCAAATCGGACATACCGCGATGGCAACAGAGCATGAGAAATTGGCTGAGGAATCAAAGAAGAAGTAGCGACGGCATGGGCTGTGCGACCATTATCAGTAAGACAGCAAAGGCCGCACCCGATGGGTGGCATCCGAGTCGTAGAATTGATCCTAACGTTCGTTTTGCAACGAACTTTTCGGACGATTTCCCGTTTAGATTCCCGCTTTGAGATGGTAGCATTACGGGTCCTCTGACATTAAAAACGCGGCGAAGATTGCCACTGCAAACCTCACGTCACTTAAACTAGATGTTCTCATGCTAAATCCTGCTGGCCGATACGACGAAAATTCAGCTTTCAACGGCCAACTTGTTGCGCCGTCTCCAGAGGAAATGGGGATTCCGAAGATTGACTTCTACGGGGCAATTCTTCGACGCAAGTTCATCGTTATCTTGTTTGCAATTTTTGGTGCTGGAGTCGGCTACTTAGTGTACAGCCAAGCGAAGCCCTTTTTTGCATCGTCACTCAGACTGATGATTTGGGTCCAGACGCCACCGACCATCGTCAATGGCGAAATAGTGCCTCAAACGGTTTCGATGGCGAAACAGCAAAGTCTCATTGCTAGCAATTTGGTTCTTTCAAGTGCAATTCGCTCAGGGGAGTTCGAAAAACTGGATACTTTCAAGGGCTCTCTTGGACAGGTTGGGGCTCTAAAGCAGATGCTCAAGATCATGCCGGTGGAAAAGAATGCCGATGCACTGGACCTGACCTTGACAGGCCCTGTGATCGAGGAATTGCCCCAAATGCTCGAACAAATAGTCGAAGCATACAAAACGATCATTGAGGACGACACATTAAGCGCTGGTAAAGAGGCGATTGGGTTAATCGAACGCCTTCAGGAACGTCTAGAGGGAGATCAAAAAGCGGACCAAACGAAGTATTACAGCTTGCTAAAGAATCTTAACTTGACATCGGAAAACGAGGCTGGAAAGTGGGTTAATCCCTTCACAGCAGATATTCAACGACTCAAAAGTGAACGGGATGTATCCTCGAAGTTGCTGGGGGAATTGGACCAAAAGTTGAAGGCCCTCAGGGCGGCTTTGGAAGGAGAAACCAATGCAAGCAAGCAACTGATGTTTATTGAAGCGAGAAAGGCTCTTCAGACTCCAGATGAACCTCGCGGAAATGTGATAAGGGTTCAGGGTAAATTGGATGCTCTGGACGGGCGGATTTTTGAATTAACAACACAGCGCGATGAATTGCTGAGGCAGTTTGGCCCTCGCCACCAAACAATCGCATCTCTTGAAAATTCCCTAAAAGCATTTAACGTGAAACGGAGCGAAATTGTCGAGGAACTAGAAGGCTTAAATGCGGGTATCGAAACGAAAATCGAGGGGCGAAAGAATGACGATTCGCCGAGCGATACCAGGAAAAAGGATGCCGATCTGCTGGAATTGTACGAGACTAAGCTAACGTTTGAACAGAACATCGCAAACAAGCAATTCGATAAGATATCCGAAGAGATTCAAAACCTTGAGACCAGGTCGAAGATGATTGCGGCCGATATGGCAGAGGTTAACATGCTCAAAGCCCAAATCAACGAGCGTCGAGACTCCGTGGCGAAAATTCTTGATAAACTGTCTGCCATCAATGTGCTTTCAACCAACTACACAACCACAAAGGTCCGTGTCATCGACCCGGCGTCGAGGGCGATTCAAGTCGCACCTAAGTTGTTGACCTATCTTTCTATCGCGATTCTTATTGCATCAATGCTCGGCGTTGGGCTTGCAATTTTGATCGATCAAAGCGATTTGGCGTATAGAACGCCATTCGACATTCAGCACAGCCTCGGCGTACAGGTAATCTGCAAGATTCCGAGGATCAAAACCAAAAAAGCTCTTACGGGCCAATCTGCTTCACCGATGCTGGTGACTGCTTTTAATCCCCAATCGCCAGCCTCAGAAACCTTTCGCGCAGCACGGACGGCACTGTTGTTTTCAGCGAACCAAAACAACAGCAAGGTGTTTTTGTTCTCGAGTCCATCACCTGGGGATGGCAAGTCTACAATCTCAAGCAACCTAGCGGTATCGCTCGCGCAAGCCAAGAAACGGGTCGTTATCATTGACGCAGACTTCCGCCGGCCAAGAGTTCAGCAGAATTTTGGCATTGATATTGAGCCCGGCTGCGTGGAAGTGTTGGAAGGAAGGCTCAGTCTCGATGAAGCAATCCGTCCATGCGAGTTCCAATCCAACTTATTTCTATTGACGTCGGGCGGCCGTCCGAAGGATGCCGCTGAATTGATTGCATCGACCGAATTTGCAGACATGATTGGACAGCTTCGAGAAAAATTCGAGATCGTGATTATCGATTCGCCACCTATTTTACCCGTTGCGGATTCCACAAGTTTGTCGTCGGTCGTAGACGGCATCTTCCTAGTGATTCGAATCCGTAAAGGGGTCATGCTTGCGGCCAGCAAGGCCAAAGAAAGACTTGACATGGTCCAAGCAAAGATACTGGGGGTGATTGTTAATGGAATGGACGAAAACGTTTACTACAGTGAGTATGGAATGTATTACCGCGGTGCTTACTATTCCGGAAGTGGTCGATACTACGAAAACCAAAATTCAAATTATGCTGAAACGTCTGTACAAGAAGCCAATCGTTCTGGCAAAACCTCGGACGCCGAGGCTTAAGTAATGAAAAGGACTGCGGTCTTCATCAATTGGATTCCTTTGGATTCATTGACCACTGACATGTGACTCTACCTAGTTGCGAAATGCCATTCAGGAATTGGTAACATTCCTTTCTGGTACGTGAATACCCAACTGTTCTTTACGGACTGACGCAGACGGTGAATGTCGCCGTCCATTGAGAAGAACACCCAACCATGTGTTTCTGACAAAGAACTGATAACTGAGCAACAGCACGCTAGTAGTAGCAACGAAGATGATGACAACCTTGACACCGGACGGCAATGGAAGATCACGCACGAGATACTGGATGTAAATAATCAGAGGGATGTGGGCTAGGTACTGCCAGTACGATGAATCGGAAAGATATCGTACCCAAGGACTTTGTTCGTGGAAGTGGCGGTGAAAGAGACCTATCATTCCGAAGGACATGTACCATGCGAAACTGACTTGAAATAGGGCGGCTGCAATCTTAGCACCTGTCGCAGTCGATCCTCTGAGAATCAGCCCTAGTGGAAACAGCACGAGCAAGGCAACCGCCAGCATCCACCAAAAGCCGTGCCCAACCGCAGCGTCGCGATCATTTACATCGAAGTACAAGAGTCCGAATCCAAAGAAGATGGCGTAATATGCCAGCACGGCAGGCATTGGCAGCAATCCAATCGACGTATCCGGCCCGAAGGCACTGGGCATTCGCCCCATAAGGAACTGTGGCACAGCAGTCAAGGGAATCAGCCACAGGAAGCGACGCGTCGATAACAGCCAGGATGGAGGCACTGCTGGAATTGGCAATACCTGCGTCAACTTTATCAGAACCGCGAAAATGCAGATATACCAGCATAGGAACCAAAGAAACCACAAATGGCCAAACAGCGGAAAGTACATCAAAAGGTTGATAATCGAACTGAGACGGGAAGGATCTTCCGAGTCGATCGGCAGTGATGCTATTTTGCGACCAGTGCGTTCGCTGATCAAAGTTGCGATCGCGTCTCGGCCCTTTAGAACATCGATTCGTTCGGCAGGTACCTGGAAAATATTTGCAATAAATGCCGTCGTTCCCCAATCGATCAAAAGTAATTCATCCGGCCGTTTGCCTTCCTTGTTTAAGGCTATCAAGCTGGCATCAGACTTCAACAATAATTCAGCGATGTTCGCCCGTCCAAAGAAGCAAGCAACGTGTAGAGGTGTTGCTCCATTCGGGTCTTTTAACTGAACATCGCCTCCGGAAGCAAGGTATTTTTCGACCGCTGCCTGATCTGCCATGGCAACATCACCCCAAATCTTGATTTCGGAAGTAGGAGTCGGAATGGCATTTTCCGCTTCGCCACGATCCGCAGCAACACTTGCTGTTGCTGTAGTTGCTTGAGAACGCACGGAGCCAGAACGCACGTAGCCAGACACAACCCATGTCAATGGAATGATCGTCAACAACCCAAGTAGCATGGGAATGAAGATTCGTTTGAAGCGGTGCGAAAGCAATTCACGAAGTCCCCGTTTCCGCCACAGCATCGCGGTGAAGAATCCGCTGACCAAAAAGAACAGCGGCATTCGCCAGCCATGAATAAAAGAGAGCAGCACGCCGTACCATGGACTTGCTTGAGAATCCTCTACCGCCCAGATGACACCAATGCCTGGAATGAACGACATAATGCCGTGCAGCATGATTCCCAGTAGCATCGCGAAAGCGCGCAACGCATCGAGATCATGTCGGCGTGATGAAGCCGAAGTTGATGCTGGGATCAAATCAGTCACTGTGTTCGTCATTTCGACTCCAACGATACCGTGTATTTACTCAAAATCTCAGCAATCTGCTCGCGTGCGACAGCGACGACATCGAGTTCGCATTTCAGTCCAAGAGACACGTACACATGTTGATAGATGGCTCCCAGTTCCGCGTTCATTTCGATCGACGTTGCAGCCAGAGGAGTCAAACCATGCTTGTTAACGTTGTTCGGATCCGCTCCCGACTTCAGAAGCAGCTCAACTATTTTCGGTCGGCAGAAGAAACTTGCCAAGTGGAGTGCGGAATCACCGGAGTGATTTTGCGAATCAAGATGCGCATTTGCATGAATCAAGAGCTGGGCGGTATCAAGTTGTCCGAAAATCGCGGCTAGCATAAGCGGTGTACTTCCACCGAAGTCTTCTCTCATGTTCAGATCCGTACCCGCGTGGATGTGTTGTTCGATGACCGAGGTGTTACCGGTTATTGCTGCCTGCCAGATGCTTACAGTTGGAACATTATTAGATGCCTTTGGAGCAGCGGCCATCAGCAAAGCCATGATCTTAGGCCGCTCAAGCTGAATCCGAGCAAGATCCAGCCGCTGACCCAATTCCTTCTCAACATTTCGGTAAAACGATTCCAGGCCGTTACTCCACGTGAGGGCAACTAGATCCATTGCATTGAATCCACGGTGGTTCCGCATCGCAGGATCGGCACCCGCGGCCAACAGTAAACGAACAATGTCCGTGTGCCCAAGGAACGCGGCCATCTGAAGCGGCACATTTCCTTCTGCATCGCCAAGTGCTACACTTGCTCCTTCAGCAAGCAGCAATTCGACCGTGGCGTGCTGATGAAACAACGTTGCAATGTGAAGCGGTGTCAGACCATTTTCACAGCGGGCATCCACTGCCACATTGTTTTGCAGTTCCTCTCGAATTTCATTAAGATCACCTCGACCAGCCGCCGCCCAGATGTTCTTTTCCGACAACGGGACACTCAATGTGACGTGACCCAATGTCGGATAGGCCATCGCGAGCACCACATCAATTGCTCGAAGACCTCGTAAAGACCGTTTTGCCTTCCTTGATGGTTTCCAGAACAACGATGTCTTTGATCGTTGTCGATTCCTCCTTGAGCGGATTCTTATCGAGGATCACCAAGTCGGCAAGCTTGCCCGCTTCCAGCGTTCCTTTGGATGATTCCTCTTTCAGTTGATACGCAGCCATCGCTGTAACGGCTCGGAGTGCGTGGTAGGGAGGAATGGTTTCCTCTGGTCCAACCACTTGGCCACTTGCCGAAATACGATTCACACCGGCATCGACCAATGCCAAAATGGAGGGGACTGGTGTTACAGGCGAATCGTGTGAAAAGGTGAACGGCAGACCATTTCTCAAGAAAGTTCGAGAGGCCAGTGCTATAGCAGCTCGTTCCTGCCCCCAGAGCCTGACCACGGCATCTCCAGCCGTCGCGATTCCCGCCGTGAGGAAACTGGGGATTGCGCCATAGGTTTTGATTTTTTCTATCTGGTCCACTCGCACCAACGCGGCGTGGACAAAGACCGGTCGATGATCTCGCATGCCATATTTCTTCACCGCCTTGGCGATCGCTGAGAGAGCTTGATCCGCAGCCGCATCCCCATTCATGTGCATATGGATCTGTAAGTCGCTCGTCCAATACTTGTCAAACACGGCATCAAGGACTTCGTCAGGTATCTGTTGGTACCCAGAGAAGGCACCGGTCTTTCCCGGCGGATTCTGAGAGTATGGCTGGGTGAACCAAGCGGTATCGAGACTCCCATCCAACCAGAATTTGACACCTCCCATTCGAACGCGATTCACATAACGCCGATCAAGATCCGGGCGAGCTGTCCTCAATTTCTCGACGATACCATCTGAGTTAGGGTTGTATTGGGATGCGACGGAGTAAGCTGCTGCGAGCGTATCATCCAATGACGAGTCTTTCGCAGCGATGTAGAGGTCAATGGGCAAGAGTTTTTTATCGATCGCATTGAGGACGATTCCGATGTCATCGTTACCAAGTCCCAATCCGGCCTCCATCGCCGTGGTCTGACCATAGCTCGCCCAAACCTCTGCGGCTCCGGTGATTGCCCGCGCTGCCAATTCTCCGGTAAGCGCAGGCCGCTTGCTCCGAACCGCATTAAGAGCCGTTTCCTCCATCGGACCCAACAGCGATTTTCCATCGGTTTTGCGGTCGAATGATCCACCGGTCGGGTTCGGAGAATCCGCTGTGATCCCAGCCGCTTGGAATGCCTGGCCATTCGCAGCCCCCAAATGCCCCGACGAATCGACGATCATCACCGGGCGATTGGCCGATATTTGATCGAGCTCTTCGCCCGTCGGAGCGCGGCCTTCCTTCAGCGTTCGTGCTTGATACCCAAATCCGACAATCCATGCACCCTCGGGAGTACGTTCTGCCTGTTTCTTCATCCTCGAAACAAGTTCCGCGATGTCGGCACAGTCGAACAAATTCGCATCGACCAGGTTCTTTCCGAAATAGACAAAGTGCCCGTGCGTATCGATGAACCCTGGCAAAAGCGTCTTGCCTTTCAGGTCGATACGTTTGCTGTTGGTACCAGCGAGTTTTGCCGACTCGGCAAGCGTTCCAGCGTACAGAATCTTCCCATCCTTCACCACCAAACTCTCAACATACTCCGGCGTCGTCCCGCGCATGGTGAGGATATCCCCCCCCAAAAAAATGCGTGCTTCCAACTCAGGATTGGCCAGCTGCTGAGCCAAACAAGTTGCCCCAGAAAGAGCCCATGACAAAACGACGAACGTTGAGAGAAATAGCTTGCCCTTAGACATCAATTAGCCCTAAAGATGGTGGAGTGACGCGGGTGAAAAGTGCATAAGCGAATCGCTTACAGTCTAATTATTAAGCGAAACCTTGACAACGAGCTTAGATGGTCATGTCAGTTTTTTGAGAACCAGTGGAACTCCTCTTGACTCGATATTTTCCCTATTTCTATAAGCCAAGCATTGCGATAGCTCGGTTGGCGGCGGGCGGTTTATGGACGAAGTCCACGGAGAATGGCGGCATGCGATACCTGATCTGCGTTGGATTTCTCATCTTCGTTGGAACTGTTTCCATCACCGTCTCTGCGCAGTCACCTATCGTAAGGAAAGACGTAGCGTCCGAGGAAAACACTGACAACGCTAATACCGAAGCCGATCCGAATACCATCCCCAGTCAATCGAGTGAGTCTTGGGTGGATGGGGACGCGGGTGCCGCCAAAGGCAAGCCTATCGCGTTGCCTGTACCGGGGGTCGCGCCACAGTCCGATGGTAAAATGGAACTTCTGTTCGGTGCTGGGACACTCAAGGCCAGCGGGACTTTGTCTATCTTAACGGTCAACGGAACACAACGATCCTACGTGCCCTGGAGTCCCCTCTTTCTTCTTCCTCCGTCCCCATTTGGACTGGATACCTCGACGTTCGAAATGCATGCTCGGCAATCGAATTTTCAACTGCTCTATGATGGCCCGAAGATCGAAGGATGGAAGACGGGCGCGCTCGCCAAGCTCTACATGTCAAACTCGAGCCTCACCTCGGACACCTACGGCGTTTTACCGATTGTTGCATTCGGCGAAATGAAGAATGACGATTGGCGTTTCGCGATCGGTCTGCAACCCGACTTGTTCGCCCCTCGCGATCCGGGCGTAATTCCGATGACGCTGATGGGCGGAGCAGGAAATGCCGGTACGTTTCGAGGCCAAATTCGCCTTGAACGCTCCTGGACGCCAAGCGAAAACTTCCAAACGACCTTGCAGGCTGCCCTAAGCGATCCGATATCCACGGTGTTGCTCGATGCAACGCGCCGTACAACCGAAGGGAATGGTTGGCCCAATTTAGAAATCCGAGGCGTCCTGGGGTTGGGGGCAAAAGAGGAATTGGCAGGTGGACGAACCGAAAGACCGATTGAACTAGGTATTGCTGGCTTAGTAGGCCAGATTCGAAATACTCAAAACGTCTTCGATTTAGACGATATCAATCCAAATATCCCCGTCCGTTCGGTCATCAATGTAGATGGCTTGTCGGTCGATGGCAAGATAAATCTCACTGCCAATACCGGACTCATCGGCGAAGGTTACGTTGGGCAAGGCCTAGGCAATTACGCGGGTAATATTTTCCAAACTTATAATCCTGAGACCTATGCAGTGATCCGCGGCAGGGGCGGTTTCCTGGAACTATTCCATTATTGGAACGAACGATTGCAAGTTCATGTTGGGTATGGTGTGGAAGGACCACTTCGCCAAGACCTGCCCGCGGTGGGTACCGGCATTTTGAAGAATTCCGCCTACTTTGCGAGCATGTTCTGCGATATCACGAAATTCTTGCAGTACAGCTTCCAAGTCGACTATCGCCATACAGACTACGTGACGCTCAATGACAATCGAGGCTTTGTTTTCTACAATCAATTCGTCATGCGGTACTAACCTCGTTTGAAAATTAGGTTCGGATCTCACATCCTAAATCCGGTTTATCCCAGCGCTTTCTGTGTCACCATGCCCCACCCCAGCGAGTCTAAACGGGTCGTCTGCACTAGGATGTCTCCATGCCTGACAACATCCAAAACGAAGATGCGACTAGACCGAAGCTAAATCGCAAGGCTCGACCTCTCAGCCTTCGTAGCTTGTTCGCATTGACGGCCGTGTTCGCCTTGTGGCTCTGCCTGCTCTCGGAATTTCGACGAGAGCCAAGCGCAATTATGATTATTTGGTCGTTTGCGATCTTCGCGGGCATCGCTGCACATGCCTTGTACATCTACGTACTGCCCAGGCGAGGAACGGTTTTGACAAGCTTGCTGGTACTGCCAGCATTGCTCTTCCTTGGCTCCGGATTGCTTCTTGGATCGACAGAAATCATGGTTTGGATTCTTGTGGCACCCGTTGCATTCCTTGCTCACGAAAGCTGGTCGGAACTTTTGTTTTTCACCATTCCGTACATCGCATGTGCTGCGTCTCTTGCCGCCGCTCACCCAATCAAGCCAAGCCTGACCAATGCGATCATCTCGGCAATGGGAATCTCCATTTGGTACGGAATGGCGATTCTCATTGCAGCTAGCGCGGGTTGACTTAATTTTTGGGGAAAACCAATGGAACCAATGGGGAGGAACCAATGAGGAGGAACCACTTTTGAAACAATCGAATCTCACGGGAACACTCTTCGCCATTCAATGGCAGCGTTTATCGCCTCAATTGCAATGTGGTACGGGAAATGTCGAAGTGGTAGACGCCCATGAACTGCTCTTAACGAGTTCCAAAATCCAATCAGAATCGCTCAAATCGTGATATCTTCAACGGGCAGCTAAAGGCTGGCGGACCATTTTCCTTTTGCTCCAACCAACCCACGCCAACCCAATACACCAAATCGACAAACATGAAGGTTCTGGAACGGCCGATAACGTTACGCCCTCTCCGGATGCTAACTGCCCGGTGCCGCCGAGACCCTCGATAAAGATACCATCTCGAGCATTATCAGCTTCGGCTGGAACAGACCCTCGAAATTCTTCAAGCGTATTGGTACCTCGCAAAAAGAAGTCCCCAAAAGATGTCGGATTACCACTAGCGCTTTCGTCAACCCAAACCTGATTGGTCGCAGCCGGATCGTAAAAAGAACCATTGTACAGGTTCAATACCACCATCCTGAAGGGTGCACCAGCGATTAGACTCGACTCGGTTACACGAAGGATGAGCTTCATCTTCTCCGAATAGAAATCGTTTCCAGGTCCGGGACCAGCGTCAATCGTGGTGAAATAAGATTGAGAATAGTCGTAGGTCACATCGATAGGGTCGTAATATCCAAGGTTGGATGAACTGGCGTAAAGCCGAAAATAGACGATCCCTTGCTCGAAATGACCTAACGCCGTTACCCCTCCGAAAGCGTTTGAAAAGACCCTATCGTCTGTATCCAGCACAGAGTCATTTATAACAAGATCAAAATACAAAACATCATGCCTCCAGATTCCGGGGATGGAACTGCCATAGCTGATTGGCGCTCTTCCTTTGAACCCAACAAACCCTGCATGCCCATGTGCACACATCAACGTGAACATGACAGCAGCAATAAACACTCCAGAACGCCCCATCGGTTGACTCATCTAAAAACCTTTCTTGAATCCTCGTATTTCCTTGGCAAGTCCGGAAACGATATTCGATCGACTTACTTTTGCCAAGCCCATCGATGAGTTGGATAAGTATAGCCAAAATAGCTACCTTCGTAACCAATAGGTACACAGCACTTTTGAACGAATCGATTCTTACGGGAATATTCTTCGCCATTCGATCGCCGATTTTGCCACGTCGCTGTTCCCACATCTGTGAGTCCAACAATAACAAGTCCGCTGACGGACCAATCGAAGTGATCAAGCCAGCGATCGCTATGCGGATGAAACAAGCGGGATTCCAAACCCTCTTCAGTGATTCCGGCTACCCGATTGGATTTATGCCGATTGCAGGTCGGGCACGCAAGACCGAGGTTTTCGAACTCTGTCGGACCACCGCGAGACAGAGGAAGAATGTGTTCTACTGGTGCAATGCAACTGCTGCTCTGGCTTTCACAAGATTGAGTTCGTCGATCTTTTTTAGCAGAAGGTCTAGTTCCTGCAATTCTTCCACAGAAATTTCTCCTTCGGCGTTTCGCGAAAGGAGGTCGTCCAACTTGGATTGGTTCTTGGGAGCCAATGCCATATCGGCCAATGCAGTCAATCCTTCAGTACTGACCATAAGACTTATTTCACCAGGCATCTAATGTTCCTTTCCATTCGAATGACTCCATCTCAGGATACAAAGTAAATGCAAGCGTTTCCATACGAGAATTTGACTGCTACAACAACTATTCCGATTCAGGCAAAAACAACGAAAATTGTTGAGCGTTGAAGATTCAATGGGGACACTGGCAACGAGGTTGAACATTGTAGAGCATTTGTCCTCAACGTTGTCCTCAACTGCTCGGAACGATAAAAATCGTTGCATTGCCTGACGCGTCGAAGGCCTTCGAAACTACGGTGAAAAGCTCAGACAGCACTTTTGACCCAATCGAATCTCACGGGAACATTCTTCGCTATTCGATGGCAGATTTTGCCGCCGCAATTGCAAAAATGTGTCATGGAAAATGTCGCAGCGGGGTGTCCCCATGCGGTTGAAAATGCCGTAGTGGTGTGTCCCCATGCGGTTGGCCCCCAGCACAGATACGGATCTGAACTCGGCTGCCGATAAAGCAGCTTGGAATGGAATATCGATTCTGTTTTACAGAGATGATCGAATTGCTCGCGACCATGCATTCATGCTCGGTATAGATAGGGAACATCTTAGATGGAAGGTCGGCGAGAGTTGCTTGTTCGACCAAGAAACTCGACTCACGAGCTCGATTCTTTTGGGCAATGCATTCACGCAGAAAAGAAGTCCATTGCTCTCTTGATTCGAACTCTCGAGAACTACGCAGTCGCAATCGTTGGTCCACATAATCTTTGAAATGGCCATGAAGCGACTCGCAGTCCCCGTTCTCGGGTGGCGTACGGATATTGATCCGATGAGATTCGACATGAAAGTGTTCAAGCAGTTTGGTGAAGTTGGCAGTGAAGTGTCGATCGGAACTAAGGTTGTTCACTGCCGCTGAAAGCGGGTCGTGGCGAATACGTTCAGTGACGCCACCGATGGCATGGAAGCAACCTTGAATTCCCTTGGCGAGCGCTTCGAAAGATTCCGAAACGCATAGATCGATGTACTCCCAGTTGGAGTAGTTAAGTGCTGCATGAAAAACCATATGGTCGAACTTTTGATTGGCGATGAGGATGCCGAGCTCATTCATGTTCGTGAAGTCAACGGCCAGAACATCCCCTGGCACATGCACTTGATCAAAAGTGACATCCTTCTCAACTCGTTGTACGATCTTCCAATCACGGACGCGACGCTCAAAGGTGCGTTTCCACGATGGCTCGAAACCTTCTGGATGACGCTTGGCCATCTCATCAAAGAGCACGTAGGCCTTGAGCTTAGAATCATGCCTAAGCAACTCTTCGACTTCATGCCAGTAGGGAGCAAGTTTGTCGGGATGAGTCCGATAGGAGCGTTCCTGTTTGACGTAAGCGTCCACGACAACCAGTGAGGCGGACGTTGGTTACTGGCTTGCGTTTTGCTCTCGCTTTAGCTTTGCAGCCACGATGCGACGGGCTCGCGTGATTTGCTTGCGATCCTCTTTTTGGCGGGATTCCGCTACTCGATACTCCCGAACCGCCTCGGGATGGTCCGCCTTCCAGACGTCTGGTACCAAGCGTGAATAGTCTGTCTCTCCCGACAGCATCCGGTCCAAGACGTTCTTCAAGTACATCCGTAAGCGCCCATCATGACCGGGGTTAGATTTCGGCGGCGCGGGCTTGATTTGCGGGGTAGTTTTTGCTTGTGGCAACTTGGCCACTTATCCCGAAACCAAACCAACTCGCGAGGCATTCGTGACCC
>Ga0247832_1000651_pt1 | contig 69782 bp, 63 predicted proteins | sample LaCruzMarch2015__10_FD_192407 | JGI IMG/M metagenome (GOLD analysis project Ga0247832, IMG submission 192407) | Freshwater microbial communities from meromictic Lake La Cruz, Castile-La Mancha, Spain - LaCruzMarch2015_4m | ecosystem: Environmental > Aquatic > Freshwater > Lake | place: Spain... | reverse complement strand
GCCTCCATCTTGAATTCCAGCGTGTACTTGGCCCGTTTTCTCGTTTCACTCATTTCGTTCTCCTTGAACTGATTTTTAACCATCAGCTAAGCAGTACGTTTTTCAGGGGCAAGGTCAGGAAACCATTTCAGGATCTATGGTCATTTGTGCCATCTTTTTGGGACTGCCACCAAGCCACGCAGGCTGTAGCCAGTGCCGCAGTGCTGTCAACACACTGCGTGCGAAGCGGTGATTGGATCGCATCCAGCGCCAAAGGTGTTTCGGTGCAAGCCAGAATCACTGCGCTTACGCCCTGGTTCAGCAGTGACTCAACGGCTTTTTCAATGAGCTTTCCTGCGCTCAAAGCGTCGCCAGCCTTGACCCGCTCAATCCCAGGCAAAACCAAGGTGCTCATCGTGATCTCATCTGGCAACACGATGGTATAGCCCGCGCGGTGCAGTACTGGATCAAAAATTTGGGCCGCCAAAGTAGCGCGTGTGGCGATCACGCCAATTTTTGAACCCACATCAGCCAGCAGCGTGAGTTGATTCACACTCGCATCCACAATGCTTAAAAAAGGAACTGCACATCCCTTCAGTAGATCGGGGTACCAAAAATGTGCGGTGTTGCAAGGCATGGCCAAGGCCATGGCTCCAGCGGAAATCAGGCGATCGCGCCCGGCCAGCAATTCAGGCAATGGCGAACGACCCCCATTGAGAATTGCTGCTGGTCGCGGCGCAATACGAGGGTCGGACTGCATCAAAATGGGCACATGATCGGCATCTTCTTTGGCATGCGTTGCCGAAATAACTTTGCTGAAGAAATCAAGGGTTGCCAAGGGTCCCATCCCGCCTAAAACACCGATCATGATGGTGACTCCTTCAGATATTGCTCATTGAACAGCGATCAAATAGCCACCCGCCACAAAAGCCAAGCCCAGCTTGACTCAAAAAATCATGGCCACTGGCCTCAAGACGAACTGAGTGACCTCTTTAAGGGAGGTCTTCAAACCCACGCCGGTGCCAGTGATTGTGTGAACTCAAAAAGCAAAACCCGGCGCAAGCGTCGTCATCAAGTCAGGATTCAAAGAGGTTTCAAACCACTAAAAGCATCCATGTAACCGTAAAGCGCTACCGAGCCACCGGTGTGAAGGAAAACGACGTTTTCTCCCTTCTTGAAATGTCCCTTGCGGCACAGATCAATCAGGCCAGCCATGCCCTTACCCGAATACACGGGGTCAAGCAAAATCCCTTCGAGTCTGGCCATCATCGTCACGGCTTCAACCATGCCGTCTGTCGGGACGCCGTAACCACCACCCACATAGTCGCAGTTGGCTTTCACGCTGTCGCGACTGATGCTGCCGGGGACGCCCAAGAGTTCTGCTGTTTTGACGGCCAAGTTGTAGACATTGTTTTCCTGAGCCTCTTTAGGAGCACGTACGCCAATGCCGAGTACCGGAATTTGACTGCGTGTGCCTTCAAATCCTGCCACCAAACCAGCCTGTGTGCCGGCACTTCCGGTGGCGTGCACCACGCTACTGACATTCAGGCCCAGGGTATTGAACTGGTCGACCAACTCCAATGCGCAAACCACATAACCCAGTGCGCCAATGGGGTTGGATCCGCCGCCAGGAATGATGTAGGGCTTCTGGCCTTTGGCAACCAGCTCTTCGGCCAGCTTGGCCATAGCGGCATTCATGTCTGTTCCGCCTGGCACTTCTTGCACGTTGGCACCATACAAAAGATCGAGGAATACGTTTCCAGATTTCTTGTAATTTTCCACTTTAGAACCGGTGCGATCTTCGAGCAGTATTTCGCACTTCATGCCCATCTTTGCTGCGATTGCCACGGTCTGGCGTGCGTGATTGGATTGAGTGGCACCCTGCGTGATGATGGTGTCTGCACCATGCTTGACGGCGTCGGCCATCAAAAACTCAAGCTTGCGCGTTTTGTTACCACCAGAGCCCAGGCCAGTGCAGTCGTCTCGCTTGATGTAAAGATTGGGGCCACCCAATGCATCCGTCATGCGGGGCATGAATTCAAGTGGTGTAGGACCATGGGTGATGCGTACTCGGGGGAAGTTGGTGATTTTCATTTGTGCTTTCTTTTGTGGTTTGAAATGGATGCAGTACCCGTGGTCTCTAAGTGGCTGCGGCTATCTGGGTAGAAACCAAGATAATTTTCCCGATCAAAACGCAGTCCTCGTCAGTCAGCGACAAGGGCGTGCGCAAATCCAGCAATTGATCCAAAACGGCCTTTGAATTTGGAATTTCTGGCTTGCAGGCAAGGTAATGCCAGTGCTCGTAATTGCTGGTGAATGCGACTGGTGCAGGCGTGCCAAACCACTTGATGTAGAGCCCACGCAAACCGCATTGCTTGAGAAATTGCTCAATTTGATGTGGCTTTAGATTCAGGGTGAATTGAATCGAGCTGGCAATGAATTCTTCTCTTGCATCCCGCGCTGGGATCGACACGTGTTCCGCTTTTGTCAGCTCGCGTTCAAGTGTGGCGTAAATATGATTCCAACGACGGCCACGATCAGCCAATTGCCCAATTTGGGGACGCAGCAACGCAGCGGCCAAGTTTGACATGCGCATACTGAAATTGGGTGTGACGTACTTCCAGCGCTCAAACACCTCTGCATTGGGCTTGATGACATGCTGGTCGTACATCATGTAGCAACCCGACATCAATATGGCTTGGGCTGCAACATCCTCGTCATCGGTCACCAGCAAACCACCTTCACCCGAGTTGATGTGTTTGTAGGTTTGCGCGCTGTAGCAACCCACGTTACCCCAAGTACCCGTGTGTTTCCCATCCCATTTTGCACCCATGGTGTGAGCGCAGTCTTCCACGATCGCGATGCCGTTTTGATCGCAAATGGCTTTGATGGCTTGCAAGTCAGCAATGTGCCCGCGCATGTGCGAGAGCAAAAAAACTTTGGCACCACTTGTCGCTGCCTTGCGCTCCAGGTCAGCCAAGTCAGTCATGTAGTTGTCGCTGGTTTCGACCAAAATCGCATCAGCGCCAGCATGTGCAATGGCCCCCGGTACTGGAGACAGTGTGAAGGTATTGGTTAACACCTTGTCTCCCGTTTTCACACCCAGCGCCTTGAGCGCAATGAACATTGCTGCACCGCAGGAACTAACAGCCACGCAGTATTTGCTACCCACATATTCAGCGTACTCTTGCTCGAGCAGCGAAGGCTCAGGGTAACCCTTGCCTTGCTCACCATAACGGTGCAAGCGTCCCGAACGCATCAGGGCAATAGCGCGCTCGATGGCTTCTTCAGGTATAGGCTCGCTGGTGCTCAAGTCTTTGCCGAACCACAGGCCGTCAGGCTCAAGAAGCATGGCTGAAGAGGGTGTGGAAATCGTTGAGGACATGGCTTGATCAGGGTTGATGACCCGCTAAGGTGCCCAGCTCAAAGGCCTCCTGCGGATAGTATTTTTTCAATCGGATGTCACCGGTGCGCGCATGACCCTCCATGCCTTCAAGGCGCGAAATTCTGGCGGCAACCTGCCCTACAGCACGACTGGCGCCTTGCGTGAGACGCTGGTAAGTCACGGTTTTGATGAACTTGCCGACGCTAAGACCCCCTGAGTAGCGAGCAGCGCCACGTGTCGGCAAGATATGGTTCGGACCAGCGCATTTATCACCATAAGCCACCGTGGTTTCTTCACCCAAAAACAATGAACCGTAATTGGTCAAATGGCTCAGCCACCAGTCAAGGTCTTTGGCAAAAACTTGTAAATGCTCCGGCGCGTATTGGTCACTGACCTCTACCATTTCCTCGCGGCTTCCGACCAACACGACCTCGCCATAATCACGCCATGCAGCCGTAGCGGCGTTACGCGCCAATTCGGGCAGCGCGGCAATCACGGAGGGCATGAGCTCGATGACCTTGAGCCCCAACTCGCGTGAAGTGGTGTACAGCCATACTGGGGAATCTGGGCCATGTTCAGCTTGACCCGCGAGATCGGCTGCAACCAAATTCACATCGGCTGTTTCATCCGCAATGATGGCGGACTCTGTAGGCCCAGCCAGAACATCAATGCCGATGCGGCCAAACAATGCGCGCTTGGCCTCTGCCACAAAGCGGTTGCCCGGACCCACGATCACATCGGCAGGTTTGGGTGAATACAAGCCATAAGCCATCGCAGCAACGCCTTGAACACCACCCAGTGCCAAAACAATGTCGGCACCACACAACTTCATGGTGTGCAAAATGGCGGGGTTGATGCCCACATCCTTGTGACCCGGTGAGGTGGCCACAATGTTGGGCACACCAGCCACCTTGGCCGTGCAGACGCTCATGATGGCTGATGCAGCGTGGGCATATCTACCCCCTGGCACGTAGCAGCCAGCCGTATTGACCGGGATCAGTTTTTGCCCTGCAATGAGGCCGTCTATCAGTTCTACTTCAAATTCATGCAGTGACTCCCGCTGACGTAAAGCAAAGTCCTTGATGCGAGTGTGCGCAAAGACGATGTCATCTTTCACACCTTGTGATAACTTTTTTGAAGCATTCACAAAGTCATCTTCGCTCACCACGATACTGCCGTGCCAGCCATCCAACTCGCGCGCATATTTCTCAACGGCTTCGCGGCCATTCTTTTGGATATCTGCCAGCAAACGCTGCACCGTCTCGGACGTTGCCGTGTCTATGGCCAGTTGCGAGGGGGTGGCTTTCTTCAAATACTCAATCGGCATGCCGTACTTTCAAAAATTTAAACTTGGCTCAACCACGCCCCTTCCAGGGCACAACGCGTCGCTCAACAAAACGCACCAGGTGGTCAAAGGCATAAGCAATGATCGCGATCACCACAATCCCCATAATGACGATATCCGTTTGCAAAAACCTGGACGCTGACAAAACGGTGTAACCCAAGCCAGAAGTAGCGGCGACCATTTCGGCAGCCACCAGCGTTGTCCAGCCAAAGCCAATGCCAACGCGCATTGCGGTAATGATCTCGGGCATCGCTGCCGGCAAAATGACCATGCGAATCACTTGCCAGCGCGTCGCGCCGAACGAATAAGCCGCATGAATCTGCTCTATCGCTGCCGACCTAACGCCTGCGCGCGCGCCCAATACCAACGGCGCGAGCACCGACAGGAAGATCAGTAGTACCTTGGATAACTCATCAATGCCAAACCAGATGATCATGAGCGGCAGATAGGCCAGTGGTGGAATTGGGCGATAGAACTCAATCGGTGGATCAAAAATACCGCGTGCAAGCGGGCTCATGCCCATTGCAATGCCCAGAGGAATCCCGATCACGCAGGCGAGCAAGAATGCACCAAAAACCCGCAGCGTGCTGATCCATGTATGTTCCCAAAAGCTGACGCCCGTAAACCCGTTTCTCAGCATGGTCACAAGAGCATTGATCACCTCCATCGGGGAAGGCAAGAAAAGCGGTTTTATGAAGCCGGCATAAGTGACAAACCACCAGAAAAAAATCAAGCCCGCAATAACGAACGCACTGATTTTCAAGCTGTCGCCTTGGCCAGGTACGCCATATATTTCACCGGGCTTGGCAGGCTTTGCCTTCATGAGGCCAGACCAAAAGGCAGTACTGGAATTTGTGTGGGTATCACTCATCAAGGTCTCCTGCTTCGTCAGCAAAGATAATTTTTAAAATCTCTTCTCTGAGGGCAATAAACTCTGTAGAGGCTTTAATCTCTCGCGCATTACCCGTCTCAAAATAGAGCCGGCTAAATGGCAAGTCGAAAACATGCGAAATGCGGCCAGGGCGAGGCGACATGACGATCAGCTTGGTGCCCATAAAAAGGGCTTCCTCCACGCTGTGGGTGATGAAAAAAACCATCTTTCCAGTGTCGCGCCAAACTTTCAAAATTAGCTCTTGCGCGCGCTCTCGCGTCAGCGCATCTAGTGCGCCCAGCGGTTCATCCATGAGCAAAATTGCTGGGTCACTGGTCAGCGCCCGGGCAATACCAACACGCTGCTGCATACCGCCCGAAAGCTCATAGGTGGCAGATTGCTCAAACTGCTCCAGGCCGAGTAACTTGATGAAGTCACGCGCAATGCTCTCGCGCTTGGCTTTGTCGTGACCTTGAATTTTCAAGCCGAAAGCCACGTTTTCTAGCACGTTGAGCCAAGGTAATAACGCATGCTTTTGAAACACCACCGAACGGTCAGCACCAGGCCCAGTGACGATGCGGCCATTGAGAGAAATTTCACCCTCGCTGGGCGCCATGAATCCGGCAATGAGATTGAGCAGAGTTGATTTGCCGCATCCCGATGCCCCCAATGCCACCACAAACTCTTTCTCAAGAATTTCGAGATTGATGTTTTTAAGAGCGTGAACAGGCGGCTTACCAGGAACCGGATAAAACACCGAAGCGTTTTTGATGGCAAGTGCAGTCATGGTGGGTCTCAAGGGTTTTGTGTCGCGTGTTGACCAAGCCGGCGCAGGTCAGGCCAACACGCGATGCATGCGAAGCCAATTACCTGCCTGCAGCCGCTCTTGCAAATTCAGGGTTGATAAATTTGCTGTAATCGTCTGCCGTCCTGGCGATGCGGCCCGCGCCCTTGAGGAATTCGGCGGTGGACTTGATGGTGGTGGCTGCACCGCCGCCCATCCAGGTGGCGGACATGACCAGATTTCCGTCTGGGTAAGTCGTGCCATCGAGCATGGGCACCACTGCTGCAGAAGTCACACCCACATTGGCCGCCACGGCCTTGACTTTGGGCGAATCCGCGTTCCATGCGGCCTTGTTGCGGTGGTAGTCGGTATTGATCTCATTCATGGCTTTCAGGAAGGCGATCAACCCTGTGCGATTGGCTGCCGAAAATTTGTTGGTAGCTACCCAGGCATTGAAGGTGGGAAAGCCTGTCTTGGCAACTTCACCTGCGGTAACCATGACCTTGCCGTTTTCACGCAATTTGGCTTGAACAGGAACCCAAACAAAAGCCGCATCAATGTCGTTTCGCGCCCACGCTGCGGCGATTTCGGCTGGCGACATGCCGAGTATGGAGACGTCTTTTTCAGTCATGCCATACATCTTCAGTGCGCCCATGAGGGAGAAATGCGCGGTGGAGCCAATCGGCACCGCAATGCGCTTGCCTTTCAGGTCAGCAGGTTTGTCAATGCCTGAACCATTACGGGTGACCAATGCTTCGGAGCTGTCAATGACTTTGCCAAAGGAGATCACCTGATAATCAATTCCGGAGCTCAGGCCGGCTGAGAGTGGCGAAGAGCCGATTTCAGAAATTTGAATGCCGCCAGAGGCCATTGCTGCGTTGACTTCTGCGCCCGAGGCGAACTGACGCCATTCAATGGTCCAACCGGTCGCCTTGTCCAGCGTCCCATCAGCAATTAGCGCTTTGTAAGGTAACGGGTCACCAAAGTGGCCGATCACCACCTTGGTTTGCGCTACGGCAAGAGACACGAGACCGAAAGTAAATGCTGAGCCGACTAGCAGTGTTTTGAGCAGATTTTTCATGGTGTTTTTTCAGTAAAAAAGTTGCGGGAATTTGGTGGACTGAAATCGGTTCACATGCTCTCATCACACATGACCTCAATCAATGGTAGATAAAGCTATTTTTTAAAAATAGTGCCAGATTAAATTTTGTATAGTGCCAAAATTCAATAAGTTGAAATTTTGTTGGCTTCACTAACAAAACCTCAGACCCACCCTTAAATAATTCCGGGTTAACCCTTGCTTGATGCCTGCGTATCAACCAGGTGTCGCCTCAATCACAGTGTTGAACAGGAAAAAAGCATGCGGCAAAAACAGGAAATCACTGATATTTGGGCCAAACTTTTTCCAAAATTTTCTGGCAACAGTGCCACGCTTCAAGGTCGAGTGCGAGAGATGATGGTGCACTCCATTTTGATGGGCCTCATTCCGCCTGGCGCAAAAGTTCCAACCAGTCGCGCGCTGTCGAGTGCCTTGGGCTTGTCTCGCAACACGGTTTCACTGGCTTTACAAGTGCTCGTTGACAAGGGGTTTCTGATTGCCAGTCCTCGAAGTGGGCTGATCGTCAATGGCGATATTTTGCTTGGCCAGGTAGACCGATCGCCCCCTTCAGAGCCTGTAACCGCAGGCTTGAAGTGGTCTGAGCGGTTTAAATCGCACCTGATCAATCAGCGCAACATCATCAAACCCGCTAACTGGCAGGATTACGCTTATCCTTTTGTTTATGGCCAATTTGACGCAAGCTTGGTGCCGCTCAAAGAATGGCGCGCCTGCTCTCACCAAGCCTTGTTTGTACCGGCTGTCAAGAAATGGGCTCAGAACCATATTGACCGCGACTCTGAGGCCTTGGTGGAGCAGATTCAACACCGATTGTTGCCAGCAAGAGGCATCATGGCCAGGCGCGATGAAATTCTTGTGACCGCAGGCTCGCAAATGGCCTGCTACCTGTTGGCCAATGTGTTGGTCGATAAAAAAACCGTTGTTGGCATAGAAGACCCTGGGTACCCGGATGCGCGCAATAATTTTTTGCTGCGCAGCGACCATGTCAAAGCACTGCCCATGGATGCCGACGGACTGACTGCCTCTCGTGCCATGGGGCAATGTGCCTATGTTTTCGTGACCCCCAGTCATCAGTGCCCCACCACCGTCACCATGCCATTGAGTCGCAGACAGGAGATCTTGGGGTTGGCCAAAAAACGTGATGTTGTTTTATTCGAAGACGACCATGAGAGTGAATTGAACTTTTCCGGTCGCCCTCTGCCTGCGCTGAAAAGCCTGGATACGGATGGTCGGGTTATTTACCTTGGCAGCCTGTCCAAAACACTGGTGCACGGCCTGAGAATTGGCTATATCGTTGCACCTGCTGAATTGATACGCGAGCTTCGGGCCTTGCGTCGATTGATCATGCGCCATGAAGCCACCAACAACTCGCACACAGCCAGCTTGTTTATTGCACAAGGGCACCACGATGCATTTATGCGCAAGTTGAACGTGACTTACAAAGAGCGGCGCGAAATTTTGACCAGTGCATTTTCAAAATATTTGCCAGATTTTGAAATCGTTCCCTCACAAGGAGGTTCTGGCGCCTGGATCAAGGGGCCTGAGAGTTTGAACAGCCAGTCTTTGGCAGATTTATGCGCTACTCGTGGCGTCTTGATTGAGCCAGGTGATATTTTCTTCAGTAAATCATCGAACAAGAACCAAGCTTACTTTCGCTTAGGGTATTCAGCCATCCATGGCTCATTGATCGATGCTGGTGTGCGTGAAATCCAACAAGCTTTCAAAGACATCAAGATGAATTCATGACGCCACTTGAAACAAGTCGCCTACGGGCAGGCTCTGGTCTATTGGCGGAAAAAGGTCGCCGTCCTGCCAAGCGAGCTGCCCATGGCTTGCAAATTAACCACTTAAGTTGCAAGCCCTCTGACTCAAGGCAGAACCAAAGCTTGCTTAAATCATCCGCACCAACGCCGCCTGCAAATGCTCAGATGGCAAACGCTTGAAGCCCGAATGGGCAAAGCGCTGCAAGCGCCCCTGAATGAACGCCACCAAGATGGATGCGGTCACTTGGGCATCGGATGTGAACGTGGCGGATCCGGTGCCTTTGAGAGATTGGCGCAGTTGCGCTTCGATCTTGTCAAACAGCAAGTTGATGCGCTCTTGCAAGCGCTCGTGCTCCAGTACCAGCGCGTCGCCGTTCATGACGCGGCACATGCCAGGGTTCTTTTCGGCAAATTGCAGCAGCAGCGCCACGATGCGACTGGCTTGTTGCAGACCGGCGGGTTCACGGTCGGTCACTTGACGGATCAGGCCCATGACGGACTGGTCCACAAAGTCGATCAGGCCTTCGAACATTTGCGCCTTGCTGGCAAAGTGCCGGTACAAGGCCGCTTCGCTCACGCCAATTTTGGTGGCCAGGCCTGCAGTGGTGACGCGTTCAGCACCAGGCTGCTCAAGCATGGCCACCAGGGTTTGCAATATCTGCAACCGGCGCTCTCCGGGGCGTGGCCGCTTGCGTGCCGGCGTCGCTTCCTCGTCACGCTCGTGCTCTGAAGATGGATCTGAATCTGACATGTCTTCCCTTTGTTGAGTCGCCGCTCTTGCTGTCGGTCTGGTTTTATCGGCTGCGGATCATGGTGCCAAAAGCCTGCTCGGACAGCACCTCAAGCAGCATGGCGTGGGGCACGCGGCCGTCGATGATGTGCACCGCGTTGACGCCGCTCTTGGCCGCATCGAGTGCACCCGCAATTTTGGGGATCATGCCGCCGCTGATGGTGCCGTCGGCACACAGCTCGTCAATGCGGTTGGGCGTCAGATCGGTAAGCAGGTTGCCTTCTTTATCGAGCACGCCACGGATGTTGGTGAGCATGAGCAACTTTTCGGCTTGCAGCACGGCGGCCAGTTTGGCGGCCACCACGTCGGCGTTGATGTTGTAGCTTTCGTTGTTGATGCCAAAACCAATGGGGCTGACCACGGGAATGAAGGCGTCGTCTTGCAGGCATTGCAGGATAGAGGGGTCGATGCTTTCGATCTCGCCGACCTGGCCCACATCGTGTTCTTTGCTCGGGTCTTGGGCATCCACCAGGCGCAGCTTTTTCGCGCGGATCAAGCCGCCGTCACGGCCCGTCAGGCCCACGGCTTTGCCGCCTGCGCGGTTGATCATGCCCACGATGTCTTGCTGCACTTCGCCGCCCAGCACCCACTCCACGACTTCCATGGTTTCGGCATCGGTCACGCGCATGCCCTGAATGAATTCGCCGGTTTTACCCAAACGCTTCAAAGCCGTTTCGATTTGCGGGCCGCCGCCGTGCACCACCACCGGGTTCATGCCCACCAGCTTGAGCAGCACCACGTCTTCGGCAAAGGCTTGCTGCAGGGCCGGATCGGTCATGGCGTTGCCGCCGTATTTGATGACCAGCGTCTTGCCATGGAACTTGCGGATGTAAGGCATGGCCTGCGCCAGGATCTGGGCTTGGTCATGCGGTGCAACGGTGGAGGCAGCGGTGGTGTCGGTCATGGTGCGAAACGGGGTTGTCGAAGAAGGTTCACAAAGTTCAGGAGATTGTGCCGCAAGCCCAAGACAGCTCAGAGAATCTCGGCCAGCATGCGGTTGACACCTTGTTGCCACGGCGGCAGCACCAGCCCAAAGGCCAGTTGCAGCTTGTGGGTGTCTAAACGTGAATTCAAAGGCCGCTTGGCAGGCGTCGGGAAAGCCGAAGTGGGCACGGGGGCGATGTCGGTCACTTTCAAAGCCAGTACCGGCTGGATCTGCCGGGCCTGAGCGATCACATGGCTGGCGTAACCATGCCAGCTGGTCTCTCCCGCAGCCACCAAGTGGTAAGTGCCGGACAGGCCCGCTGCCGGGTCAGTCATGGCAATCACCAAAGCATGTGACGTCACATCGGCGATCAGGTCTGCTCCGGTAGGTGCGCCGTGTTGGTCATCGATCACCGTCAGGCGCTCGCGTTCACCGGCCAAGCGCAGCATGGTCTTGGCAAAGTTGCCGCCCCGCGCCGCATAGACCCAGCTGGTGCGGAAAATCAGGTGTTTGCACCCACTGGCCACAATGGCTTGCTCGCCCTCGAGTTTGGTCTGACCGTACACGCTGAGCGGCCCGGTGGCGTCGCCTTCTCGCCAAGGCTGGACGCCCTGGCCATTGAACACGTAATCGGTGGAGTAATGCACCAACCAGGCACCCACTTGAGCGGCGGCCTGCGCCAGTGCGGCGGGGGCGGTGGCGTTGAGGCAGCGGGCCAGGTCGGGCTCAGACTCGGCCTTGTCCACAGCCGTGTGGGCGGCGGCGTTGACGATCACGTCGGGCCGCCAGTCACGCACCGTTTGCGCCAGGCGCTCCGGGTGGCTCAAGTCACCGCAAAAGTCTGTGCTGTGCCGGTCCAGCGCCAACACTGGGCCCAAGGGGGCCAGGCTGCGCTGCAGCTCCCAACCCACTTGGCCGTTTTTGCCCAAAAGCAGAATTTTCAAAAAAGGCTCCCAAAGTCATCGCGAGGAGCGAAGCGAGGTGGCGATCCATGGATGGCCGCACTGCGCTCGCCATGACGCATCATGCGTACTGCTTGTTCACCCAGTCTCGGTAAGCACCGCTTTGCACATGGCTGACCCATTGAGGGTTGGCCAAATACCACTGCACGGTTTTGCGGATGCCGGTTTCAAAGGTCTCGGCCGGCTTCCAGCCCAACTCGGCTTCGAGCTTGCGCGCATCAATCGCATAACGTCGGTCGTGGCCGGGGCGGTCGGTCACGTAGCTGATTTGCTGGGCATAGGGCTGGCCATCAGCTCGGGGGCGCAACTCGTCCAGCAGCGCGCACACCGTTTTGACAATCTCGATGTTGGGCTTTTCGTTCCAGCCGCCCACGTTGTAGGTCTCGCCCAGACGCCCAGCCTCGAGCACACGGCGAATCGCACTGCAGTGGTCCTTGACGTAGAGCCAGTCGCGGATCTGCATGCCGTCGCCGTACACCGGCAAGGGCTTGCCCGCCAGCGCATTGACGATCATCAGCGGGATGAGTTTTTCAGGGAAATGGAACGGGCCGTAGTTATTGCTGCAATTGGTGGTGAGCACCGGCAGGCCATAGGTGTGGTGCCAGGCGCGCACCAGGTGGTCGCTGGCAGCCTTGCTCGCGCTGTAGGGGCTGTTGGGCTCGTAGCGGTGGGTTTCACTGAAGGCTGGGTCGTCTTTGGCCAGTGAGCCGTAGACCTCGTCGGTGGACACGTGCAAAAACCGAAAGTCCTTCCTCGTGGGAGCGGTCTCTGACCGCGAAGGCGCTTGTTCGGGGTCAGAGTCCGCACCCACGGGTAGGGTGCCCCAGTACCCGCGCACCGACTCCAGCAATCGGAAGGTGCCCACGATGTTGGTTTCGATGAAGTCTCCCGGGCCATGGATGGAGCGGTCCACATGGCTTTCGGCGGCGAAGTTGAGCACAGCGCGGGGTTGGTGCTCGGCCAGCAAGCGGTTGACCAGTTCGGCGTCACCGATGTCGCCTTGCACAAAGACATGCCGCGCATCGCCTTGCAGGCTGGACAAGGATTCCAGATTGCCCGCGTAGGTGAGTTTGTCGAGGTTGATGATGGGCTCTTGACTGGATGCCAGCCAGTCCAGCACAAAGTTGGCGCCGATGAATCCGGCTGCGCCGGTGACAAGAAGGGTCATGGATGAAATCTGCTCAAGGGTGCCACGGGAGGCTGCACCAACAAATGCCGATTTTAGAAGCATCGCCGAGCGATTCTGGCAAACAGCGGCTGGCTGCAACCCAGTGCCCAAAGCGGCGGCATCAGGTTACAGTGGCGGACTGTTCAGGAAGTGCACCATGGCCTCATCAAAAGACACCCCCCACAAGACCCACCCCAAGGCCGACGCCTCCGACAGCCTGGCGCCGCCGGCGCAGCATGTTTGGCTGGCCGGCTTGGGAGCGCTGGCCAAAGCGCAGCAAGAAGGCAGCAAAGCGATCGAGGCGCTGGTCAACGACGGACTGGCCTTACAGCGCAAAAGCCAGTCCGAGGCGCAACAACGCCTGCAAGAGGCCACCGAACGCCTGAGCCACATGGCGACCGACTTTGGTCAACCCGCCTCGGGGCGGGTGGACAAGCTGGAACACCTGTTTGAAGACCGCGTGGCCAAGGCCTTGCATCGGCTGGGCATGCCCTCGCTGCTGGACATCCAGATGCTCAACGACCGCGTGACCCAACTCGAAACGCAATGGCTCGCCATGAGCCGCAGCAAAGGGCTGCAAGGCCAGGCTGCCGCGAAAAAGGCCAAGCCCTTGTCGAAATCGGCACGCCAAGTCTCGGCCAAACCCTTGGTCAACTCTGTGGGCAAAACAGCCGTAAAAACTGCCACCAAATCCGCCCCCAATACTTCATCGGCCAGCGCCAAAAAGCAGCGCAGCAAATCGGCCTGATCGGCCTGGCCCACGCCGCTGACTTGCCATGGCCAAAAAAGCCCCCCGCCGCACCGCTGAGCGCATCGCCGAGGTGACGCTGGGCCTGTTCAACCGGTTCGGCGAACCGAATGTGTCAACCACGCTGATCTCGGCCGAACTGAGCATCAGCCCCGGCAACCTTTACTACCACTTTGCCTCCAAGGACGCGCTGGTCAACCACCTATTTGACCAGTACGAGCGCGCCATGTTGGCCCTGTTGGATGCTGCGCCGGATGTGCGCGACATTGAGGACGCCTGGTTTTTTCTGCACTCGCTTTTTGAGCGCGTCTGGAACCACCGATTTTTGTACCGCGACCTGAACAACTTGTTGTCGGGCAACCGGCATCTGGAAATGCATTTTCACGCCGTGCTCACGCGCAAGACCCATGCGTTTCGGCAGATGCTGGAGTCACTTGCGGCATCGGGTCTGATGCGCATCGACCCGGACAGCGTCGAAACCCTGTCGGCCAGCATGACGGTGATGGTGACGTATTGGCTGAGCTACGAGTATGTTCGAGACCCACGACACGCTATGGAGCCCGCCAACGCAGGTTTGGCCCTGACCCGGGGGGCTCAGCACGTGCTGGCCTTGCTCACGCCTTATATGGCCAGCGCTGACTTGCAAAATCACCTGCACGGCCTGAGCACAGCCTACAGCGCGACTCAGCGTTGACCCAGCGCCTGACGCACGCTGCGCTGCGGCCTTCAGGCAAAGCGCGATGCGGCTATGGCCAAGAGACCATCGAAAATCAGGTTGTCCACCAGCTCGAACTGCACCGACATGCTCGGGGCCATTTTCCAGCCTGCACCGCCCGTCATGATGCACACCGGCTCCAAGTGGGTGTGGTCTCGCAGGTGCTGCACCATGCGCTCGCACGCCCCGGCAATGGCGTAAGTTCCACCGCTGGTCAGGGCGTCGCTGGTGTTGGTAGGAAAGTGGGTCACCTCGCCCGTGGGCACATGCAACCCGGCTGTACCCGACTCGAGGGCACGCAACATGATGCCGTGGCCCGGCAGGATCAGGCCGCCTAAAAAGCGCCCTTCGGCGTCGATGGCCTCCACCGTGACGGCTGTGCCCACCATGACCACCACCAGCGGGCGCGCAGGTCCTCCCTGCGCCAGCATGCGCTGGCGCGCACCAATCATGGCCACCCAACGGTCTGCACCCAAGCGCGAGGGATGGTCGTAGCCGTTGACGAGCCCGGCTTCTTGCAAGCTGGGCACCACCCACTGGGGCGGGAAGTCCCACAAATCCATTTGCTCTTGCACGCGGCGCTTGATGGCATCACCCGCCACCACGCAGCCGAGCATATGGTGAGGCACTGGCAACTGGGCCCAAGGGCCTTCCGAAAGCCGGTCGATGTTTTCAAGGAATTCGGCGCCATGGGCCACCAATTCAGCACGGGGACTGGGTTGCTCGTACAACGCCCATTTCAGGCGGGTATTGCCTACGTCGATGGCTAAAAATGTCATTCGCCGATGATAATGATTTTTGCCCGTCGCCCAGTTGGACCGAGCATCACTCCATCTGACCTGCCGTTTTGGCTTTGCGGATGACGGCCTGCGCGTCACGGTCCGAACGATTGGGCGCGTTGACAGATTCAACTTGGAGCATCAAGCCCAACAAGCGCGCGCCATGCTCGACCGCCATGGAGGCATATTTGATATCGCCTTGCACCAGCGCACTGGCCATGAGCTCCACCCGCTCAAAGCCATGCAGGTTGCCCGAGACTTTGCCCGCGACGATGATGCGGCTGGCCACCACGTCACCTTGAATCTCGCCATGGGGGCCGATCACCACCGAAATGGCCGCGTCTTTGGACGCTTCGATGTTGCCCACCACCTTGCCGTCGATCCGCACGCTTTCATTGAGCTTGAGGCAGCCATGGATTTCGGCATTTCGCCCAATCAAGGTGTCAAATTTCTCCTGCCCCATGACCAGTGGGGTGATCTTGGTTTTCTTGGTTCCGAACATGGGTTACTCCTCTTTTAATGTATCGGAGCCGCTTCAGGAGCGGCCCCAGGCGGCCAATGCCTTGACAGGATGCAAGGCTCGACCATTGAAAATGACTTCGTAATGCAGGTGAGGCCCGGAAGAGCGCCCCGTGTTACCCAAGGTGCCCACGGTTTGCTGCGGCGCAATGACTTGCCCCGCTTGCACGTGGATGGCCTGCAGGTGAGCATAGCGGGTCACAAAACCATCAACGTGCTCAATGTCCACCACGTTGCCGTAGGCTCCCGCATGCTCTGCCCGCAGCACCATACCTGGCGCCGTAGACAAAACCGGTGTGCCGACCGGCGCCACGAAGTCGATGCCTTCGTGCCTGCTGGGCAAGCGTGTCATCGGGTCGACCCGAAAACCAAAACCACTGGTCACCGCGAAGTCGCCGGAAATGGGCAACAAGGTGGGCAACAAGTCCATGCGCCCCAGGTCTTTTTGCCACCGGTTTTGCATGTCTCGCATGGCTGCGTCGTATCGCTGCGCTTTTTGCAAAGACTGGTCAATCTGAGCTTTGAGCGTCACATCGCCCACGCTCCACATGGACCACAAGTTCATGGGACCACCACGACCCAGCAAGCCATCGACTGGCACCGAGGGCGAAAAAGACAAAAGCTTTTCAAGGCCAAGGCGACCCAAGGCCTGGTTTTTCAGCCGCTCCAATTGCGTCAGTCGATCGGTCACGCTGCTCAGCTGACGGTCCAGTTCATCGAGCTTGCCCCGGTAATCGGCCTCGATCTTTTGCTGCTCGCTGTGGCTGGTGACACCCCCCATGCGATGGGCCCATTTGGGCGCATACTCCACGGCCACCCGCAAGCCGATCAAATTGAACACAAAACCCAACACCACCAGAAAAGCGGATACGGTCGCCACGGCCATCAACACCGTGCGAGTGGTGATCGAAATGGTGACCACTTTGGCGGCAGGTCCTGCTACCCAAATCAATTGCATTGCTGCCCCCTGAAAACGCCACGACTCCCAAACAATGCTCTGAATGGGTCAGCCGATTATTAGACCAAAAGAATGGGTCAAATCAATTGGGGCGACACCGGGGTGGTCCGTCGGTCGACAAGCGGCAGTTTCAAATGCTCGGGCGCACCACCGGTTGAACCGATTCATAAGCCCGTGCGGCGCGCAACACCAGCGCGTCGCCAAACATCGGCCCCACGATCTGCAAGCCCATGGGCAAGCCACTTTGGGTCAGGCCACAAGGCACAGTGATGGCGGGCTGCTGCGTCAAGTTGAAGGGGTAGCTGAAAGGCGTCCAGCCAAGCATGGATACCGGGTCGATGGTGACCGTTCCGGCTGCACGCGCCTCAAAAGCCGGGATGGACACCGCAGGCGTGACCAGCAAGTCAAAGCGCTGCATGAACTGGCGCATGTGCGAGCCCAACACGCCACGGCGTTGGTTGAGTTGTTGGATTTGCAAGGCGCTCAGTTGCTCACCCAGCTCGGCCTCGGTTTGGAAGTCGGGGTCGGCCACTGCCTGCTGCGCGGTGCTCAAGCCCTTCCAGACGGTGTAGGCGCCCAAAAACCAGAGCCCGGTGGTGATGTCCAGCGGGTCCTCGAAGCCGGGGTCGATCTGCTCCACATGCGCGCCCAGGGCCTGCAGTTGCTGCACGGCGGCATCCACCGCAGCGGCGATTTCGGGGTGCACGTTTTTCGCATAGCCCAGGGTGGGCGAATAGGCGATCCGAAGGCCGCGAACACCATCTTCCAGGCCCAAGGTGTAGTCGCTGGCGTCGGGCGGCAGCGATGTCCAGTCGCGGGCATCGGGTTGCTTGAGCACGTTGGTCATCAAGGCGGCGTCGCGCACGCTCATGGTGTGCGGTCCCAAATGCGCCACCGAGCCAAAAGGTGACAGGGGGTAGGCCGGCACGCGGCCAAAGCTGGGTTTGAGGCCCACGTTGCCGCAAAAGGCCGCCGGAATCCGCACACTTCCCGCGCCGTCGGTGCCCACGCCAATGGGACCTAGGCCTGCAGCAACGGCAGCCGCCGTGCCGCCCGAGGAGCCACCGGGGGTGTGGTTCAGGTTCCAGGGGTTGCGCGTGATGCCGGTGGCGGGCGAGTTGGTCTCGCCCTTGCAACCAAATTCGGGCGTGGTGGTTTTGCCCAGCAACACGGCTCCGGCCTCGCGCAGGCGGGCGGTGGCTGGGGCGTCGACATCCCAGGGCTGGTTCGGGTCAACCGTGCGGCTGCCGCGCAGGGTGGGCCAACCTTGGGTCAGGATCAGGTCTTTGATGGAGGTGGGCACACCGTCCAAAGCGCCCACGGGCGTGCCTTGCTGACGGTGTGCTTGCCAACGCGCTTCGCTGGCGCGGGCGCTGGCCAGAGCCGCTTTTTCGTCCACCCAACAGAAGGCGTTGATTTGCGGGTTGACGCGCTCGATGCGCGAAAGCACCGCTTGCGTGACTTCAACCGGTGAGGCCTGGCCACTGCGGTACAGCGCCAGCAGTTCGTGGGCCGGGGCCTGGGTCAGGTCTAGGGGTGTCGCGCTCATGGGTTGTGCCTCTTCAAAAAATGATCAAAAGCCCGGCCGTCAAGCCACTTCAAGGTCGGGTGCGGGTGTTGGGGCTGAGTTTTTTCCAGGACAAGTCGCCCGGATCGGCGGCCATGGGGCCAGCCGCTTTGGCCACCAGCACGCGGCTGGCCATCGGCGTGAAGTCGGCCCGAAAATGGTTAGAGCTTTTGACCACGAGCAGCTTCATTTGCTCGGGGTGGATGCCCACGGCGCGAAACAGTTCGCGGTCAAGCATCTGGCATTTGCCGCTGGACACGGCGATCAGCACGCCATCGATTTCGAGGCAGGCGCAAGGACCGATGTGGGCTTTCATGCCGGTCATCATCGGGCCTTTGAGTTCGCAGTAATCTGGCCCCAAAGCCCGCACCGTGAAGCGCCCCTGTAAGGGCGGGTCACTCGCCAGGCCCGTGAAGGTGGGCACGGCCTTGCCCAAAGCCAGTTGCAGGCTGGCCCCCACCCCTGCGGCGTGGGCCATGCGGGCGGCTTCAGGGTCGTACAACAAACCCAGCGCCACTTGGCCGGGCCAGCACTGACCCGCGCCTTGTTGCAGCAGGGCATGCAGCATGCCGGTGGTGTTGCTGTCGCCGCCAGCGCCGGGGTTGTCTTGCGTGTCGGCCACGACCACGGGGGCTGCAGACACCTCGGCGGTGGCCAGAGCCTGCGCAACGGCCTCGCGGGCAGGCAGCACATCGGGACGCCATTGGCCGGGTTCGGCCACGCGCTCGAACAAGCGCTGCACGGCCGTTTCAGCCTGCGGGCCGTGGCCCCAAACCACGGGACCGCATTCGGCAAAGTCAGACGCCGGAAAACCCATGCAAAAACTGAGCATGCAGCCGGTTTGCGACTCCAGCGCAATCATCTCGTCATACAGGTCGTTGGCCGGGGCCATCCAGGTACTTTGGGCGTTGAGCGGAATCAAGAACGGCAAGCGACGCGCGTGCATCGGGCGCTTGCCACCCGCGCGAAAATGCTCGCGCAGCAGCAGGGCGGCCCGCTCGCCGGTATCTGCCATGTCGATGTGCGGGTAGGTGCGGTAGGCCACCAGGCCATCGGACAGCTGCAGCATGCGCTCGGTCACGTTGGCGTGCAGGTCCAGGCTGGCCACAATGGGCAGTTTGGGGCCCACCACGGCGCGGATGCGTGCGATCAGTTCGCCTTCGCTGTCGTCGGCGTTTTCGGCCACGGCTGCGCCATGCAAATCCAGGTACACACCGTCAAGGCCCTGCACCAAGGCCGCTCGCACGTCTTCCAGGATGGCGCCGCAAATGCGCTCGAACGCATCTTGCGTCACATAAGAAGACGGCGTGGCACCGGCCCAAGCCGAAGGCACCAACTGCCAGCCTTCGCGCCGCGCTGCATCGATGAAGCCGCCTGCCGGAATGTTCACGCCCGTCATCTGGTCCAGCATGGCTTGCCCACGCACATAGGCCGGAAAAGCCTCGCCGCTTTGGAAGGCGGCCCAATCGGCCAGGCTGGGGGCAAAGGTGTTGGTCTCGTGCTGGTAACCAGCGATCAGGATGCGGGTCATGAAGGGCAATGTCCAGGGTTCAGTCAGACGACCTCAAGCGGCGGCAAAGCGGCCGGTGCAGCCTGCAACAGGCGGCGCGTGTAATCTTGCTGAGGGTTGGCGTAGAGCTCGGCGGTCGGGCCTTCTTCGACGATCAGGCCTTGGTGCATCACGATCACGCGGTCGCACAGCTGCGCGGCCACGCGCAGGTCGTGCGTGATGAAGAGCAAACCCAGGCCCAAGCGGCCCTGGATTTCGCGCAGCAAGTTCAAAATTTGCGCCTGCACACTCACATCCAAGGCACTCACCGCCTCGTCGGCCACCAGCACTTGGGGGCGGCATGCCAGCGCCCGGGCGATGGCCAGGCGCTGCCTTTGTCCACCACTGAATTGGCTGGGATAGCGCAGCAGCGCTTCCACCGGCAAACGCACCTGCGTCATCAGCTCGGCCGCCAAGGCTTCGGCCTCGGCGCGCGACTGGCCAAAGTTCATGGCCCCTTCGACCATGGACTGCCCCACTGTGCGGCGCGGGTTCAGGGAGCGGTTGGGGTCTTGGAACACCACCTGCACACGGTTGCGCAAAGGCCTCAAGCGGCCCTCAGGCAAAGTGGCCACCTCGTCGTCGCCCCACAAGATGTGGCCCTCGGTCGGGTCGATCAGGCGGATCAGGCAGCGCGCAAAAGTGGACTTGCCCGAGCCAGACTCGCCCACAATACCCACGGTCTCGCCAGCGTGCACCGCCACATGGGCGTTTTGCAGCGCGGCGGTGGCGCGGTTGCGGCCCATCCAGTCGCGGCTGGCGTAGGTTTTGCCCACGCCCTGGCCCGACAACAAAGCCGGGCCACTGAAGGCGGGTTTGGCCACTGGCGGTGTCATGCCCGGCACGGCCGCCAACAACTGGCGGGTGTATTCGGCCTTGGGTCGACGCAAAACCTGCTCGCAAGGACCGCCCTCGACCGCTTCGCCCTGGTTCATCACCAGCACCTCGTCAGCGATCTCGGCCACCACGCCCATGTCGTGCGTGATGAACAGCACCGCACTGCCCTGCTCGCGCTGCAAGTCGGCAATGAGCTTCAAAATTTCTTTTTGCGTGGTCACGTCGAGCGCCGTGGTCGGCTCGTCGCAAATGATCAAGGCAGGCTTGAGCACCACCGCCATGGCGATCACGATGCGCTGACGTTGCCCACCGCTGAGTTGGTGCGGGTAGCTGCGCAGCATGCGCTCGGGGTCGGGCAAACGAACACGCTCAAAGATGCGCAAAATTTCGGCGCGGCGTTGGTCGCGGGGCCAATCGGTGTGGGTCGAGAGCAACTCGTCGACCTGGTCACCGCAGGTCATGACCGGGTTGAGCGCGGTCATGGGTTCCTGAAACACCATGCCCATGCTGCGCCCACGCAAGGCGCGCAAACGCGAGGCCGAGGCACCGAGCAAGGACTCGCCTTGCAGCACGATCTCACCGCCGCTGGGGCGCAGCTCCTTGGCCAGCAAGCCCATCACAGTGGTGGCCATGACCGATTTGCCCGAGCCTGACTCGCCCACCACACACAAGGTCTGCCCAGGATAGATCGCCAATGACACCTGGTGCACCGCGTGCGCCCGGTCACTGCCCGCAGGCAGAGCTACTGAGAGTTGGCGAATCGACAGGACCGGTTGAGGGGATGCTGTGCTCATCATGCCCCCCTCTTCGCAAACTTGGGATCAAGCACGTCGCGCAAACCATCCCCCAACAAATTCACGGCCAGCACCGTGGGCACCAAAAACAAAGCGGGGTACAGCACGTTGCCAGGGTACTGGCTAAATTGCACACGCCCCTCGGCCATGATGTTGCCCCATGTGGGGATGTCGGGCGGCAGGCCCAAGCCCAGAAAACTCAGGATCGCCTCGGTCAAAACGGCCGATGCCGCCACAAAGGTGCCCTGCACGATCAAGGGGGCCAAAGCATTGGGCAGGATGTGACGCCATAGGATTACAGATGTGGGTGTGGCCAGCGCTCGGGCGGCCTCCACAAAAGGCTCTTCACGCAGGCTCAGCACCAAAGAGCGTACCAAGCGCGTCACACGCGGCACCTCGGGGATGGCGATGGCCACCACCACCGTCCACACTTGCGCGCCCAATGCCGCCACCAGCGCAATGGCCAACAAAATGGCGGGGATGGCCATCAGACCGTCCATGAATCGCATGAGCACCGCATCGACTTGCCGAAAATAGCCGGCCATCATGCCCAAGAAGCCGCCCAAAGCCAGGGCCAGCGCCGCCGTGAAGCCGCCCACCAACAAAGACACTTGCGCCCCGTAGACCACGCGGCTGTAGAGGTCGCGGCCAAAGCTGTCGGTGCCCAGCCAGAAGGTGTGGGCCACCGTGCTGCCGTCGACCAAGGTGAAGTCACCCTTGAGGCCCGCAGGCTTGTTGATGAAGTTGGAGTCCATGGCAGCCGGGTCCAAGGTGCCCAGCCAAGGTGCCAGCAAGGACACCAAGACCATGAACCCGAGCACCACGGCACCAAACCGGATCGAACCGTTGGCCCATAAACGATGAGAGACTGACATCAGTAACGGATCCTCGGATCAAGAAAGAGATAGCTCAAATCCACCATAAGGTTGATGAACACGTAGGCGCAGGAAAACAGCAGGACCAAGCCCTGAATCACCGGGAAATCGCGGTTGAGCACCGCGTCTACCGTCAACTGGCCCAACCCCGGGATGGCGTAGACCGTCTCGGTCACCACCACACCACCAATCAAAAGGGCCACGCCAATGCCGATCACAGTGACGATGGGCACGGCCGCATTGGCCAGCGCGTGGCGCAACAGCACCACCTGCTCGGTCAGACCTTTGGCCCGTGCGGTGCGGATGTAGTCTTCGGTCAGGGCCTCGGACACGCTGGCCCGGGTGACCCGCGCAATCAGCGCCACATAAATCATGGCCAGCGTCATCCAGGGCAAGATCAACTGCCGCATCCAATCCCACACGCCGACACTGCGCGGCCCGAACAAGGTTTTGTAACCCTGCACCGGCAGCCAGTCCAGGCGAATGGCAAACAAGTAAATGAGCAAGTAGCCGATCACAAACACCGGCACCGAAAACCCAGCGACCGAAAAACCGGACAGGATTTTGTCAAGCCAGCCCCCCATGCGCCAGGCGGCGATGGTGCCCAACGGAATGGCCACAGCAATGGCCAGCACCAAGGTGCCGGCCGCCAGGGACAAAGTGGGCTCGATGCGCTGCCCGATCAGCTCGGTGACGGGTTTGTTCAGGTAATACGAAAACCCCAGATCGCCCTGAAACACCCGCCCGATCCAGATGAAGTATTGGGAAACGATGGAGCGATCCAGGCCCAACTGTTCGCGGATGCGGTTGATGTCGTCGTTGGTGGCGCTGTTGCCGGCAATGACCGCCGCCGGGTCACCAGGGGCCAACCTCAGGATGAGGAAGACCACCAGCGACACGACGAGCAGGACCGGCAGCACCGCCAGCAGGCGGCGCAGGACGAATTGAAACATCGCTCAGAACCTGATCAGTTTTTCTTGAGGTTCCACATGGCTGGGATGCCGGGTGTTTCCAAAAGGCCGCTCACATTGCTGCGAAGCACCGTGGGCGAGCGGTACTGACCCAAAGGGGCGTGGGTGGCCGTTTCAAAGGCCAAGGCCTGAATCTGGCTGGCCAGTTTCTTTTTCTCTTCGGTGGAAGCTGCACGAGCAAAACTGGCCTTCAATGTCTCCAAGCGCGGCTCGTTTTGCCAACCGAACCAACCGGTGTCACCCTTGGCGTTCAGCATGGCCATGGCCAGGGGGTTGGAGATGTCACCGGCCGTCCAAGCGGTCAGGAAGGCATTCCAGCCACCCGCTGCAGGCGCGTCTTTCTTGGCGCGGCGGGCCAACAACGAAGCCCAGTCCATTTGCTGGAAGTCCACCTTAAAACCTGCGGCTTCGAGTTGCTGCTTGGCCACCAAGGGGATCTTGGCGATCGAGGCCAAGTCGGTCGGGCGCATCAAGAGCACAGGGGTGTTGTCGTAACCCGCTTCTTTCAGCATTTCGCGGGCTTTGGCCGGGTTGGCGATGCCGGTGAAATAACCGGTGTTTTCATCCGCATAAACCGTACCGCACGGGAAGATGCTGCGGCACAGCTTGCCCAACTCGGGCACGCCGATCTGGGTGTTGATGTAGGCCTGCTGACCCATCGCCACCATGGCGGCTTGGCGGATCTTGGGGTTGTCAAAAGGCTTGTGCAAGTGGTTGAAGCGCATGATGAACTGCAGACCCGCTGGCGAGAAGTCATCGATCTTCAGACCTTCGGTCTTCTTCAGGGTTTCGTACTGCTCAAAGCTGGGCTGCTCGACCATGTCCACTTCACCCGCCTTGATGGCGTTGAACTGGGTTTGCGGATCGCGGATGATAACCCACTCCACACGGTCAAAGTTGACCGGACGCCCACCGGCCATGCCGCTGGGCGCTTCGGCGCGCGACTTGTATTTGGTGTTGCGTGTGTACACCGCCAACGCGCCGGGCTTGAATTCATCGGCCTTGAAGATGAAGGGGCCCGAACCAATGTGCTCCTTGATTTGCTCAGCACCTGGCGTGGCCGCAATGCGCGCGGGCATGATGAACGGCACGTTGGACGAGGCCTTACCCAAGGCGTCGATCACGATGCCGCTGGGCTCCTTGAGGACCATTCGGAAGGTGTTGGCATCTGGCGCTTCGTAGCGGTCGATGAAGGTGTTCAGGATGCCGCCCATGGCGTCGCGGCTGGCCCAACGCTTGAGCGAGGCCACCACGTCTTCGCTGGTGACGGGCTTGCCGTCATGGAACTCCAAGCCAGCGCGAAGTTTGAAAGTCCAGGTCTTGCGGTCGGTCGAGGTGGTGTAGGTGTCCACCATCTGGGGCTTGATGTTGCCCTGCGCGTCTTCAGAGAACAGCGTGTCGTAAATCATGTACGCATGGTTGCGCGTCACGTAGGCGGTGGTCCAGATCGGGTCGAGCACCGCCAGGTTGGCGTGGGGCACAAAACGGAACACCTTGTTGTCTTGCGCTTGGGCTTGCGCCACAACGGGGGCCAGCAAGCTCAAACCCAACAAGCTGGTGGCGGCAAACAGTACACGTCTCTTCATGATCAGATCTCCAAAATAGGAACAGTTGAAAAATCATGATGACAGCTTTCAAAACAAACAAGCGTCACCTTTGCGCAAATCGGAGTCGGGGTTTTCACCAGTGGCTGATCGCCCTTCGACCGCTTTCATAATACAAATAAACCTGAGAGCATCACCACATGGTCAACCCTGATACTTCCGCACTGAATTTGTCCCGCGCCATCCACCTCAAGCAGGTGTCGTGCCAGGAAGTCATGCAGTCCACGCTCGAGCGCATCGCGCGCCTGAATCCGCAGTCCAATGCCATCGTCAGCCTGCAAGAACCCGAACTTTTGATGGCACAAGCGCGTGAACGCGATGCGCAACTGGCACGCGGCGAATCGATGGGCTGGATGCACGGCATGCCCCAAGCCATCAAAGATTTGGCCCATGCCCAAGGCCTGCGCACCACGTTGGGCAGCCCGCTGATGAAAGATTTTGTGTCCAGCGAAGATGGCCTCATGGTCCAGCGCATCAAGGCGGCCGGGGCCATCGTGATCGGCAAGACCAACACCCCTGAATTTGGCCTGGGCTCGCACACCTTCAACGAAGTGTTTGGCCCCACCCGCAACGCCTGGGACCCGAGCAAAACGGCCGGTGGCAGCAGCGGCGGCGCGGCCGTGGCACTGGCGCAACGCCTGCTGCCGGTGGCCGATGGCTCGGACTTCATGGGCAGTTTGCGCAACCCCGCGGGCTGGAACCATGTGTTCGGCCTGCGCCCCTCGCAAGGCCGCGTGCCCATGTCGCCCGCACAAGACGTGTTCATCGCCCAGTTGGCGACCGAAGGCCCCATGGCCCGGCATGTGGCTGACTTGGCCCTGCTGCTGTCAACCCAAGCGGGGACTCACCCTTCAAGCCCCTTGAGCCTGACCGGTGACCCGGCCGTGTTTGCGGGATCCTTGGACAGCGACCCTAAGGGCAAGCGCGTCGGCTGGCTGGGCAACCTGCAGGGCTATTTGCCTATGGAAGAAGGCGTTCTGGATGTGTGCGAATCGGCGCTGAACAGCTTTTCGGGCATGGGCTGTGCGGTGGACGAAGCCGTGTTGGGCATGCCACCTGAGCAAATTTGGCAAGCCTGGCTGGTGTGGCGGCAGGCTTTGGTGGGGCCGCGCATCGCGCCTTTCCTGATCAACCCGGCCAACCGCGCCCACATCAAGGCCGAAGCCCTGTGGGAGCACGACCAGTCACTCCACCTGACAGGGGCCCAACTCATGGCCGCCAGTGCCAGCCGCACACGTTTTTACCTGAGCATGCTGGCGATGTTCGAAAAATTCGACGTGTTGGCCATTCCGGTGGCCCAGGTCTGGCCCTTTGATGCGTCGCTGCGCTGGCCACAAAGCATTGCAGGCCAAAGCATGGACACCTACCACCGCTGGATGGAGGTGGTGATTTACGCCACCTTTGCGGGGCTGCCCTCGATCAGCGTGCCCGCAGGCTTCGGGGCGAACGGCTTGCCCATGGGGCTGGCGCTGATCGGCAAACCCCAAGGGGATCTGGCTCTGCTGAAACTGGCCCACGCCTACGAAATGGCAAGCCAAGAGATGATCGCCCGGCGTCCGCCAGGCATTTGAACCGTGCGGTTCAGTTTTGCTGCCAGGGCAGGCCGCGATAGCGCCACCCACCCTTGAGGCCCCTGTGCGCCTGCGCATCCGGGTCGCCTTCAAAGCCTTCGAGGATGTTGAAAGCCTGCACCCCCAGTTCGGTCGCTCGTTGGGCAGCGGCAATCGAGCGCACACCGCTGCGGCACAGCAGCAGCAGCTTTTTGCCCCCAGCGCCCAAGGCTTGCACACCCGCGTCAAAGTCGGGATTCATGGCCATGCCGGGCCACTGCTTCCAGGCCAGCGCATGCGCGCCAGGCACAAAACCCACCCAGTCGCGTTCGGCGTCGCTGCGCACGTCGACCAACTCGGCCTCTCCCGCCTGCACCCAGGCCCAAGCCTGCTCGGGTAACACATCGCCGGCATAACCATTGGCAGCGACGGGATGGGGGGTGGCGGATGAGGTCATGGCATGTGGTCCTGTTTGGGGGCATCAATCGGGCCTGAATCATAGCTTTTTGTACCCCAGCCGTGCACCGCACGGCTGTCAGTGACAAGGCGGGCCGCAGCGGCTAAGATGCGGGTTTTGGTTGACGTTTACGTCAACGTCAAAGCTCGAATCAAAAACCGCTTGTTACCGGAGACGCCCCATGACCGATCTGTCCGCTGAATTCAAAGCCCTGGCCGAATACCGCCCCACGAACAAGGTGCGTTTTGTCACCGCCGCCTCCCTTTTTGATGGCCACGACGCGGCCATCAACATCATGCGCCGCATCTTGCAAAGCATGGGCGCCGAAGTCATCCACCTGGGCCACAACCGCTCGGTGGACGAGGTGGTGACCGCCGCCCTGCAAGAAGACGCCCAGGGCATCGCCATCAGCTCGTATCAGGGCGGGCACAACGAATACTTCACCTACATGACCGAGCTGCTCAAGGCGCGTGGCGGCGAGCACATCCAGGTGTTTGGCGGTGGTGGCGGCGTGATCGTGCCGTCCGAGATCCGCATGCTGGCCGAGCATGGCGTGCGCATTTTCAGCCCCGAAGACGGCCAGAAGATGGGCCTGGCCGGGATGATTGGCGAGATGGTCATGCGCTGCGACAAGGACGTGAGCCCGCTGGCACCCAAAAATGTGGCCGCGATTCAGGGCCACAGCGAGATGAACTGGCGGGCTTTGGCTCAGCTGATCACGGCGCTGGAGAACGACAAAGCCGATGCCGGCGTGGTCAAAGCCGTGCGTGAGCAATCCGCGCAAAAGAAAGTGCCCGTGCTGGGCATCACCGGCACCGGCGGTGCGGGCAAGTCGTCACTCACCGACGAATTGATCCGCCGCCTGCGCCTGGACCAAGGTGACGCGCTGCGTGTGGCCGTGATCTCGATCGACCCCTCCCGCCGCAAGAGCGGTGGCGCTTTGCTGGGCGACCGCATCCGCATGAATGCGATTTCGCCCTGGTCACAAGGCCCGCGCGTGTTCATGCGTTCGCTGGCCACGCGTGACTTTGGCAGTGAAATTTCGGCCGCCCTGCCCGACGTGGTGGCAGCTTGCAAGGTGGCAGGCTTTGACTTGATCGTGGTCGAGACCTCGGGCATTGGCCAGGGCGACGCCGCCATCGTGCCGCATGTGGACGTGCCCATGTATGTGATGACGCCCGAGTTCGGTGCGGCCAGCCAGCTTGAAAAGATTGACATGCTCGACTTTGCCGAGTTTGTGGCCATCAACAAGTTCGACCGCAAGGGTGCCAGCGACGCCCTGCGGGATGTGGCCAAGCAGGTGCAACGCAACCAAGAAGCCTGGACCGTGCCGGCCGAGCAGATGCCGGTGTTTGGCACCATGGCGGCGCGCTTCAACGACGACGGCGTGACAGCCCTGTACCAAGCCCTCAAGGCCCGACTGGCCGAGCTGGGCATGCCCGCCACCGAAGGCTGTTTGCCTGTGGTCAAGGTGCGTTACAGCACCCACCAGAACCCTGTGGTGCCGTCTTCCCGCACCCGTTATCTGGCCGAAATCAGCGACACGGTTCGCGGCTACAAAAAACGCGCCATCGACCAGTCGCGCCTGGCCCGCGAGATTCAGCAACTGCGCGCCGCCGCCCGCATGCTCGAAGTGGGTAAATCCGGTCGCGCCAAGGCCGCCGAAGCCGCCATTGACTTGGCGATTTCGAGAGAAGAATCTCAAGACCCATACGCCAAGAAACTGCTGACCCAGTGGCCCGACATGCAAAAAGCCTATGCGGGTGATGAGTACGTGGTGAAAATCCGCGACAAAGAAATCCGCACCGCGCTGACGACCCAATCGCTGTCCGGCACCACCATCCGCAAAGTCGCGCTGCCCCAATACGAAGACGACGGCGAAGTGCTCAAGTGGCTGATGCTGGACAACGTGCCCGGCAGCTACCCCTTTACCGCAGGCACATTCGCTTTCAAGCGCGAAGGCGAAGACCCGACCCGCATGTTTGCCGGAGAAGGCGACCCCTTTCGCACCAACCGCCGCTTCAAACTGGTGAGCGAAGGCCTGCCCGCCAAGCGCCTGTCCACCGCGTTTGACTCGGTCACGCTGTACGGCAACGACCCCGCCCTGCGCCCAGACATCTACGGAAAGATCGGCAACTCGGGCGTGAACGTGGCCACGCTCGACGACATGAAGGTGTTGTATTCGGGCTTTGACCTGTGCAACCCGACCACCAGCGTATCGATGACCATCAACGGCCCTGCGCCGTCGATCCTGGCCATGTTCATGAACACGGCCATCGACCAAAACCTCGACAAATTCAAGCTGGAGAACTGCCGCGAACCGACCGAGACCGAAGCCGCCAAAATCCGCGAATGGGTGCTGGCCAATGTGCGCGGCACAGTGCAGGCCGACATCCTGAAAGAAGACCAGGGCCAAAACACCTGCATTTTCAGCACCGAGTTTTCGCTCAAGGTCATGGGTGACGTTGCGCAATACTTTGTGCACCACGACGTGCGCAATTTTTACTCGGTGTCCATCTCGGGTTACCACATCGCCGAAGCCGGGGCCAACCCGATCAGTCAGCTGGCCTTCACGCTGTCCAACGGCTTCACGTTTGTGGAAGCTTACTTGGCACGCGGCATGCACATTGACGACTTCGCGCCCAACTTGTCTTTCTTCTTCAGCAACGGCATGGACCCCGAGTACACCGTCATGGGCCGTGTGGCGCGCCGCATCTGGGCTGTGGCGATGAAAGAGAAATACGGCGCGAATGAGCGTTCACAAAAACTGAAATACCACATCCAGACTTCGGGCCGTTCGCTGCACGCGCAAGAGATCCAGTTCAACGACATCCGCACCACGCTGCAAGCGCTGATCGCGATCTATGACAACTGCAACAGCCTGCACACCAACGCGTTTGACGAAGCCATCACCACGCCCACCGCAGACTCGGTGCGCCGCGCCATGGCGATCCAGCTGATCATCAACCGCGAGTGGGGCCTGGCCAAAAACGAGAACCCCAGCCAAGGCGCCTTCATCATAGAAGAATTGACCGAGTTGCTGGAAGAAGCCGTGCTGGCCGAGTTTGAAAAGATCGCCGAGCGCGGCGGTGTGCTGGGCGCGATGGAAACCGGCTACCAGCGCGGCAAGATCCAAGACGAATCCATGCATTACGAGATGCTCAAGCACACCGGCGAGCTGCCCATCATCGGCGTCAACACCTTCCGTAACCCCAAGGGCGACGAAGTCATGGAAACGCTGGAACTGGCCCGTTCGACCGAGGAAGAAAAGCAGAGCCAACTCCAACGCCTGAACGACTTCCATGCTCTGCACGCAGCCGAATCACCTGCCATGCTCAAGCGCTTGCAACAAGCCGTGATCGACAACGGCAACGTGTTCGAGGTGCTGATGGACGCGGTGCGTGTCTGCTCGCTCGGTCAGATCACCAACGCGCTGTTTGAGGTGGGTGGTCAGTACCGACGCAACATGTGAACGCCACAAGAACGCTGTCCCGTTAGATTTATCCTTGTATTTTTAATATGACATGTTTAAAATGCAAGGATGTTTCAAAGAAAATCTGCGCTTGAAATACGCCAACAACTGGGCTTGAACCCCGCTGTGGCCATTTTGGGCGCACGTCAAATCGGCAAGACCACGCTGGCCAAGCAAATCGCTGCTGAATTTCCAGACTCGATTTACCTTGACTTAGAAAACGCACAAGCACGCGCTAAGCTGGATCAAGCCGATGTATTTTTCAAAGCCAACCGCCATCGATTGGTGGTTTTGGATGAAATTCAAAATGCCCCGGAGCTGTTCAGCACCATGAGATGGGAGATTGATGCAGACCGGCGTCCTGGCCGATTTCTGATTCTGGGTTCAGCCTCGTTCAAATTGCTCCAGCAATCGCAATCCCTTGCAGGGCGTTTGACCTTTGTAGACATGGCCCCCCTGCTGTTGAGCGAAGTGCTTCAAAGCTTTGAAGACATTCAAACCCTGTGGGTGCGCGGTGGATTTCCGGGCAGCTACACCGCGCCCCAAGGCGACGCATCTTGGCTCTGGCGCGATGCTTTTGTCAGGCACTTCCTCCAAACCGATTTGCCCGCCTTGGGCATCAATGTCGAGCCCGAATTGATGCGACGCTTTTGGCGTATGGTGGCGCACCTGCACGGCCAACTGTTCAACGCGTCCAGCATCGCGGCATCGCTGGGTGTCTCATCGCCCACAGTCACCCGGTATTTGGACCATTTGGTGCAATCGCTCATGCTGCGCCGATTGGAGCCGTTTCATGCCAACCTGGGCAAGCGGCTTGTGAAATCACCCAAAATTTATGTGCGCGACAGCGGTTTGCTGCACTACCTGCTGGGCATGCGCAACGTCCATGATTTGATGGGCCACCCCAACACGGGCGCATCGTGGGAAGGCTTTTGTATCGAGCAAATTTGCAACCACTTGCCAACAGGTGCCAGTGTCTCTTTTTACCGAACCGCTGCGGGCGCTGAGTTGGATGTGGTGGTAGAGACAGGCCGTGAGACCACCGGGTTTGAAATTAAATTTTCGTCTGCCCCCAAAGTGTCCAAAGGCTTTTGGCAGGCCTGCGAGGACATCGGGGTCCACAAGGCCTATGTCATGGCTCCCGTACAAGAGGGATGGGCCATGGCCAAGGATGTCCAAGTCGTCTCGCCTTTGGACATTCCCATGCTACTGAGCAACCCTTGAGTTCATTTTGAGCGTTTCATGGCATGTGACCATTGAGAGGTCCGCAGCATGCGCATCGAAAGCCGGGTCAACGCGCACTGAACCTCAAAAATTTACCCGATCCCCGCCCTTGAGCGCCAGCATGCTGCGCGCCTCATCGGGGGTGGCAATTTCCAGGTTCAGGGCTTCGAGCACGGTGCGGATGCGCTGCACCTGCTGAGCGCTGGACTCGGCCAATTTTCCAGGGCCAATCCAGAGCGAGTCCTCCAGACCCACCCGCACGTTCGAGCCCATGGCCGCGCCGATACTGGCCAGCGCAATCTGGCCCTTGCCCGCGCCCAAAATCGACCACTGGTAATCGTTGCCAAACAAGCGGTCAGCGGTGCGGCGCATGTGCATCAGGTCTTCGGGGTGCGGACCGATGCCCCCCAAAATGCCAAACACCGACTGCACGAACAACGGTCCCGTGACCAGCCCCCGATCCCGAAAGTGCGCCAGGTTGTACAGGTGGCTGATGTCGTAGCACTCGAACTCGAAGCGGGTGCCGTTTTCGGTGCCCAGGCGCAAGATGGTCTCGATGTCGTTGTAGGTGTTTTTGAACACCAGATCGCGGCTTTTTTCCAGGTGCTCGCGCTCCCATTCGTGCTCAAAAGTTTTGAATCGGTCGAGCATGGGGAACAGGCCAAAGTTCATCGAACCCATGTTGAGCGATGCCACCTCGGGCTTGAAGGTCAGCGCGGGTTGCATGCGCTCGTGCACCGTCATGTGCGGGCTGCCCCCTGTGGTCAGGTTGATGACGGCGTTGGTCTTGGCCTTGATCTTTTGCAAAAACGGCACAAAAAACGCCGGGTCTTGCGTTGGACGGCCATCCACCGGGTCGCGGGCGTGCAAGTGCAAGATGGCGGCGCCCGCCTCGGCTGCGGCAATCGCCGCATCGGCAATTTCGTCGGCCGTCACCGGCAAATGCGGTGACATGCTGGGGGTGTGGATGGCCCCGGTGGGGGCGCAGGTGATGATGACTTTACGGGCTTGGCGCATCTACGGACTCCTGAAAGGGCTGCCCCGACAGAGCAGGGCTATGTCGCACAGCTTGCCCGACCCGAGCCCCTGGCGTGGTCACCTAGGCAACACCCCAACCTGAGCTTGAACGCAGGTCAGGCAAACGACACGGACATGCCGCAAAATGCCCAGACTTGAGCCCCTCAGATCGCCCGTCCAGGAATCTCCATGCAGCACCTGCCGCCTTTCATTGCCCCTTCCGAGCACCACGATGCCGACAGCGCCTTGGCGCAAATCCAGCACATTTACCAGCACAGCGTGAACCACCTGCGCCAAGCCATGCGCGAGTTTGTGGCGGGCTCGGACATGACAGGCACCCGTGTTCGGGCGTTTTACCCTTTTGTGCGGGTGCAGGTCACCAGTACCAGCCGCAAAAATGCGGGGCTGGACAGCCGCTTGAGCTACGGTTTTGTGTCCGATCCAGGCCGCTTTGAAACCACCCTGACCCGGCCGGACTTGTTTGCGTATTACATCCATCAGCAGTTGACACTGCTGCTGCAAAACCACGGCGTCAGCCTGCAGGTGGGCACCAGCAACCAGCCGATTCCAATCCACTTTTCATTTGCCGACGACGAGCACATGGAAGGCAGCCTGAGCCGAGAGCGCCAGGCCCTGATGCGCGAAGTGTTTGACCTGCCCGACTTGGCCGCCATGGACGACGGCATTGCCAATGGCACGCACGAACCTGCAGCCTCCGAGGCCAAGCCGCTGTCCCTGTTCATCGCGCCGCGCATCGACTATTCACTGCAGCGCCTGCGCCACTACACCGGCACATCACCGCGCTGGTTTCAGAACTACGTGCTGTTCACCAATTACCAGTTTTACATCGACGAATTCATCGCCCTGGGCCGCGCCGAAATGCAAAACCCGGACAGCGAATACATCGCTTTTGTCGAGCCTGGCAACATGGTCACGCGCCGCGTGGGCCTGCCCGCTGAAGAGGTGGACGCCTTGGGCCAAACACCGCCGCGCCTGCCGCAAATGCCGGGCTACCACTTGGTGCGCAAGGGTCACAGCGGCATCACCATGGTCAACATCGGCGTGGGGCCCGCCAACGCCAAGACCATCACCGACCACATCGCCGTGCTGCGCCCGCACGCCTGGCTGATGCTGGGCCACTGCGCGGGCCTGCGCACCACACAGCAGCTGGGCGACTACGTGCTGGCCCACGCCTATGTGCGCGAAGACCATGTGCTCGACGAGGAGCTGCCGCTGTGGGTGCCGATTCCGGCACTGGCCGAGGTACAGGTGGCGCTCGAGCGGGCTGTGTCCGAGGTCACGGGTTGTCATGGTGCAGACCTCAAACGCCTGATGCGCACCGGCACCGTGGCCAGCACCGACAACCGCAATTGGGAGCTGCTGCCGGACAACAAACCGCAGCGGCGCTTCAGCCAAAGCCGCGCCGTGGCCCTGGACATGGAAAGCGCCACGATTGCCGCCAATGGTTTTCGCTTTCGGGTGCCCTATGGCACGCTGCTGTGCGTCAGCGACAAACCTCTGCACGGCGAGATCAAGCTGCCGGGAATGGCCAACCACTTTTACCGCGAACGCGTCAACCAGCACCTGCAAATCGGCATTCGCGCGGTCACCTTGTTGCGCGACGCGGGCCCTGAACAGCTGCACAGCCGCAAGCTGCGCAGCTTCGCCGAAGTGGCTTTTCAATAAACAACCCGTTCCACCCGCAGGTCAGCGGCTTGAGCCCCGACAAGCGGCTTGGTCTCATCCCTGCAACGCGAGTGCCTGTAACCCCCATGTCGGGGCTAAAGCCACCGACCTACAATAAAGTCCATGTACATTCTTTTCATTGCCGACCCCCTCGAGTCCTTCAAGATTTACAAGGACACCACGTTTTCGATGATGCGCGAAGCGCAAAAACGCGGCCACCAGGTTGTAGCCTGCCAGATGACCGATGTGCGCTGGCAGCAAGGCGAGGTCGTCTCTGCCCAGGTGCGCGACATCACGCTCACAGGACAAGCCGACACCTGGTTCACCCAAATCGCCGCGCGCCGGGCGTCTCTGAAAGACTTTGACGCCGTCATCATGCGCACCGACCCGCCCTTTGACAGCGAATACTTTTACGCCACCCACCTGCTGAGCCAAGCCGAGCGCGAAGGGGCCAAGGTCTTCAACAGCCCTGCCGCATTGCGCAACCACCCGGAAAAACTCGCGATTTTGGAGTTTCCGCAGTTCATTGCGCCCACCCTCGTCACGCGCAGCCAAGCCGACATCCGCGCCTTCCATGCGCAGCATGGCGACATCATCTTGAAGCCCCTGGACGGCATGGGTGGCACGGGCATTTTCAAGGTGGGCGCGGACGGCTTGAATTTGGGTGTGATCATCGAAACCCTCAACCGGGGCGGCGCACAAACCGTGATGGTCCAAAAGTTCTTGCCTGGCATCGCGCAAGGCGACAAGCGCGTGCTGCTGATTGGCGGCAAACCCGTGCCGTTTTGCCTGGCTCGCATTCCGCAAGGCGGCGAAGTGCGCGGCAACTTGGCGGCGGGTGGCAAGGGTGTGGCGCAACCCATCTCGGCGCGCGACCGTGAAATCGCCCAAGCGCTGGGCCCGATTTTGTTTGCACGCGGCCTGATGCTGGTGGGCCTGGACATCATTGGCGACAGCCTGACCGAAATCAATGTGACCAGCCCGACCTGCTTCCAGGAAATCACCGACCAGATGGGCTGCGACGTGGCGGCACTGTTCATGGACGCGGTGGAAGCGGCGCTGTAAAAACACCCTGTGGGAGCCCAACCCTGTGGGCGATTGGGCGTGGCACACGCCCAAAAACCATCACGCACGGGGTGCGCTCCTATAAAGGAGCTCAGCGCAGCATCAACGGTTCGCGCTCAAACCACCGCCCTCAAAGGTGTAAACCCGACCCGGCTCAAACGCCACCCAGCTTTCATCGGTGGTGAGCGGCTGCGTGACCACCACGGCCACCCGATCGGTCTCGCGGGTGTGCTCGGCAAAGTTCATGCTCAGGTCTTCGTCGCTCAAGGTGGCCCGGCTGAACGGGTGCTTGCGCAAGACATAGTGCAGGTTCGTGCTGGCATGTGCCCACAGCGCCTGGCCGTTGGACAGCAAAAAGTTGAACGTGCCGTGCTTGGCGATCTGCGGCACCAGCTCGCGCAAGGTGCAGCTGAGCTCCTGCACACTGGGCACGCTAGCGTGTGACTTGGCCAGCTCTTGCATGAGCCAGCAAAACGCCAGTTCGCTGTCGGTCTGCCCCACGGGTTTGAAGTTGCCGTGCAGGCGCGGCGCATAGTCCACCAGGTTGCCGTTGTGGGCAAACACCCAGTAACGGCCCCACAGCTCGCGCACAAAGGGGTGGCAGTTTTCCAGGCTCACTTCGCCTTGTGTGGCTTTGCGGATGTGGGCAATCACGTTCTGGCTTTTGATCGGGTAGCGGCGGATCAGCTCGGCAATCGGCGAGCTGCTGGCGCTTTGGTGGTCCACAAAATGGCGCACGCCCTGCCCTTCAAAAAAGGCAATGCCCCAGCCGTCCCCGTGGTGGTCGGTGTGGCCGCCGCGCTGGGCAAAGCCGCTGAAGCTGAAGGTCACATCGGTCGGGGTGTTGGCGTTCATGCCGAGCAGTTGGCACATGGGTCAGTCCTTGGCACTGGTCAGGTTGGGGTCGGCCATTTTCCAAGCCGCCAGCAAAGCCAGCGCGGTCATGGTGGCTAAAAACACAAAGGTCTCGTTGAAGGCCCGCAAATCAGCGCTGCCCGGGCTGCTTGCGACAAGGGCGTACACCGCCAGCCGCCACTCCAGCACGATGGCGCAAATGCTCACGCCTGCAGCGCCGCCCAGCATGCGCACAAAGCCAATCACGCTCGACGCCTGCGGGATCAGGTCCTTGGGCAGACCGCGCAAAGCCCCCAAGTTGAGCGAAGGCAGGATAAAGCCCAGACCGATGCGCCCGAGGATGACCAAAATCCAGAGCAAGGCCAAACCCGCCGCCGGGTGGACCAAGGGCATGAGGGCAAACGACAGCGCCAGCAAGGCCAAGCCCCAACTCACCCAATGGGCGGGCGGCATGCGGTGCGACAACCGCCCCACCGCCGCGATGGTCACGGCCAGCAAGATGCCGGCTGGCAACAAGGCGGCGCCGATGTAGGACGGCGACAGCCCCAAGCCCATCTGCATGTAGACCGGCAACAAATACGTGGAACCAAACAACGCGATGCCGTAGGTGAACGACACCAACGCCCCCATGGCGAAATGGCGGTGGCCAAACACCTGCAGGTTCATGAGCGGACCACGCCGGGCCGGGCGCACGGACTTGGTTTTCCGTGCTGAAGATGCAGCGCGCACGCGTCGGCCAGGCCGCAGCAAATGCCGCTGCCAAGCCACAAACACCACCATGCCCAAGCCTGCCATCGCCAGCAGCACCAAGGCCACCGTGGCGTCATCGCTGCGCAGTTGCACCAGACCGTTGAGCAGCATCAAGGTGGAGGCGCTGGCCAGCGCCAGCCCGATCCAGTCGAGCCCCGGGCTGTCGGCATCGGCCTGCACACCACCCGGGGCCGAGGTGGGCACGTAGCGGCGCGACAGCCACAGCGCCACCATGGCCAGCGGCACCACCATGAAAAAGATCGAACGCCAGCCAAACACATCGACCAGCACGCCGCCAATGCTGGGGCCAATGGCCGGGGCCAGCACCACCCCCACGCCGAACAAGCCACTGGCGCGGCCCTGCTCTTCGGACGCAAAAGCACGCAAGATGATGATGGCCGGTATGGGCTGCACCACACCCGCAGCCAAGCCTTCGGCCACGCGTGCGGCCATGACCAGCGGAAAATCATTGGCCAAGCCGCCCACCACCCCACCCGCCAGCAGCAACCACATGCACACCTCGTACACCCGGCGGTAGCCGTAGCGTGACAGCAGCCAGGGCGTGGTGAGCATGGACACGGTCATGGCCACCATGAAGCCCGAGGTGACCCACTGCACCCGGCTTTGCCCCAAGGTGAAATGCGTGCTCATGTCGGGGATGGCCACATTCAGGATGGTCGACGACATCACCGCCGCCATGGAACCCAGCATGACCGAAAGCAACAGCAACCATCGGTGCCGCTCGCCATAACGCGCTTGCAGTGCCTGCAGGCTGTGCGGGCCTTGGGCCAGGTCCATTCGCGTCAGGCCTGGCGGCGGCGCTGCGCGTCACGCCACAGGCGAATGGCGAGCACCACCAAAGGGGTGGTGTGCAAGAAAAAATCAAAGATGTCGATGGGCTTGCTCAAACCGCCCTCCAACAGCATGCGCCACTTCTCAACCCAATGCGGCTCGGGGAAAAAAGGGGCGCCTGCCAGGTAAACGGCAATGCCCACCAGCCACAACATCGGAATCCGGTCAATCCAGCGCATCGCGCCCTCCTCAAAACCCCATTCTCGGGCATGCCCGGTACAAGAGCGCATGACCCACAGCAAAACGGCTCCCGAAGGAGCCGCTTCTTCAAATGTCAGAGCGCGTCCGACGCCAGTGCGCTCAGGCCGCCTTGACCTTCAAACGCCAGGCGTGCAGCAGGGGCTCGGTGTAACCGGACGGTTGTGCCTTGCCCTTGAAGACCAGATCGCAAGCCGCTTTGTAAGCCGCCGACATGGCGAAGTTGCCGGCCATGGGTTGGTAAGCCGCGTCGCCTGCGTTTTGGGCATCGACCACAGCGGCCATGCGCTCCATGGTTTGCTTGACCTGCTTTTCGGTCACCACACCGTGCTGCATCCAGTTGGCCATGTGCTGGCTGCTGATGCGCAGCGTGGCGCGGTCTTCCATCAGGCCCACGCCGTTGATGTCGGGCACCTTGGAGCAGCCCACGCCTTGGTCCACCCAGCGCACCACATAACCCAAGATGCCTTGGGCGTTGTTGTCGAGTTCCTTTTGCTTGTCTTCAGCCGACCAGTTGGCGGCATCTTTGGCCACCACAGGGAACTGCAGCAACTGGTTCAGGGTTTCGTCGCGCAGTGTTTTGGCGTCTTGCTTGGCCACGGCTTTTTCCATCTGCTTTTGCAGAGCAGGCACGTCCACTTGGTGGTAGTGCATGGCGTGCAGCGTGGCGGCGGTGGGGCTGGGCACCCAGGCGGTGTTGGCACCGGCCATGGGGTGGCCAATCTTGGCCTTGAGCATGTCGGCCATCAGGTCGGGCATGGCCCACATGCCTTTGCCGATCTGGGCGCGACCGCGCAAGCCGCAAGCCAGGCCCACGTTGACGTTGTTCTTCTCGTACGCACCCAGCCAAGTGCTGTTCTTGATGTCGCCCTTGCGCATGACGGGTCCTGCCAGCATGCAGGTGTGCATTTCGTCGCCGGTGCGGTCCAAGAAGCCAGTGTTGATGAAGGCCACGCGGCTCTTGGCGGCGGCAATACAGGCTTTGAGGTTGGCGCTGGTGCGGCGCTCTTCGTCCATGATGCCCAGCTTGACGGTGGAAGGCTTCATGCCGATGACTTTTTCGACGCGGCCAAACAGCTCGTCGGCAAACGCGACTTCGGCGGGGCCGTGCATCTTGGGCTTGACGATGTAGACGCTGCCGGTGCGGCTGTTGCGCAGGGGGTGCGAAGACTTTTTCTGCAAATCAACCAAGGCGCAGGTCACGGTGATCATCGCGTCCAGAATGCCTTCTGGAATCTCGTGGTTTTTGCCGTCAGCGCCTTTGTAAAGAATAGCGGGGTTGGTCATCAGGTGACCGACGTTGCGCACGAACATGAGCGAGCGACCATGCAATTTGAAGGTGCCTTTGCCCCCCGCAGCTTGACTGCCGGTTTTCGCGTTCGGTTTGGTGTATTCGCGGTCCGGGTTCATGGTGCGGGTGAAAGTCTTGCCGCCTTTTTGCACTTCTTCGCTCAGGCTGCCTTGCAAGATGCCCAACCAGTTGGCATAGGCCAGCACTTTGTCGTCGGCGTCCACAGCGGCCACCGAGTCTTCCAAGTCGAGGATGGTGGACAGCGCGCTTTCAGCGATCAGGTCGGACACGCCAGCGGGGTCAGTTTGGCCAATGGGGGTGGACTGGTTGATTTGCAGGTCAAGGTGGATGCCGTTGTGCACGAACAGCACGGATGCAGGGGCTGATGCGGAGCCGGTGTAGCCCACGAATTGCTTGGCATGCTGCAGCGAAGTGCTCTTGCCATTGGCCAAGGTCACCACCAGCTTGCCGGCCTTGACGCTGTAGCCCTTGCTGCCCACATGCGAGCCCATCTTGAGCGGTGCGCAGCGGTCGAGCACGTTGCGGCAGTAGTCGATGACTTTGGCACCGCGCTGGGGGTTGTAGCCCGCACCTTTTTCACAGCCGTCGACCTCGCTGATCGCGTCGGTGCCATACAGCGCGTCGTACAAAGACCCCCAACGGGCGTTGGCGGCGTTCAGGGCGTAGCGGGCGTTCAAGATCGGCACCACCAGTTGTGGGCCCGCGAGCTTGGCCAGCTCGGCGTCCACGTTGGCGGTGGTGGCCTGGACTTTCTTGGGCTCGGGCACCAGATAACCGATTTGGCTCAGGTATTTCCGGTAGGCCTTCATGGCCTTGCCTGCACCGACTGGGCCGGGATTGGCGGTGTGCCACTGGTCCATGGCGGTCTGGATGCGGTCACGCTCGGCCAGCAAGGCGATGTTTTTCGGGGCCAGGTCGGCCACGATGTCGTTGAAGCCTTGCCAGAACTTGACCGAGTCCACGCCGGTAGCTGGCAGCATTTGGTCGTTGATGAAACTCAGCAAGGAATTGGCCACTTGCAGGTTGTGGATCGCGGTGCGTGCAGTCATGAAAACCTCTGGGGTCAAGTCAAAATAATGGGGGTGGCCTGTGCCCAACGCCAACAAGCAGCGATGTAGCCCATCAGACCCAACACTTTATTCTAAATTTAGACGCTGATAAACCCGCCGGATCTTCATAGACCCATGACTTTTAAGCACGAATGCAAGCGCGCTGGTTATGGCCATGGGCCATCGTTGGCGGCTGAAAACAAGCCACGCCCTCACTGGCCCAGTGGACTCAACGAGCTCCAAGCCCCAGATGTAGGTCGGTGGCTTTACCCTCGACACGCAGCCTACGCCGAAGCCCGCCATGTCGGGGCTAAAGCCACCGACCTACGAGATGAAGCTGCCAAACTTTCAAACCTCTGCGTGCCGGATCAATAATTCAGACATGACACCTCTCCCCAGCCCAGAAGTCCTGATCAGCGAAGTCGGCCCGCGCGATGGCCTGCAGTCGGTCAAGGCCACCATGCCCACCGCCGACAAACTGCGCTGGATCGACGCGCTGGCCGCAGCCGGTCTGCGCGAGATCGAAGTGGCCTCGTTTGTGCCCGCCCAACTGTTGCCACAAATGGCCGATGCCGCGCAGGTGGTGCAGCACGCGCTGCGCCACACCGGCGTGCGCATCATGGCGCTGGTGCCCAACTTGCGTGGTGCGCAGGCCGCTCTGGCTGCTGGAGCCCAAAAGCTCACCTTGCCCGTATCGGCCAGCTCCGCGCATTCCATGGCCAATGTGCGAAAAACCCCCGAAGCCATGGTCGACGAAGTGCGGGCCGTCTTGCGCCTGCGCGACGAGATCGCGCCCGGCGTGCCGGTTGAGGTGGGCTTGTCCACCGCCTTTGGCTGCACTTTGCAAGGCACAGTGCCCGAGGACGATGTGCTGCGTCTGGCCCATTTTCTGGCAGAGGCTGGCGTGGACGAAATCGGCCTGTCGGACACCACCGGCATGGGCAACCCGGCACAGGTCAAGCGCTTGTTCAAGGCGCTTTTCAGCGAAATTGGCGCATTGACAGGCGCGGCCCACTTGCACAACACCCGGGGCCTGGGCCTGGCCAATGCCTTGGCCGCTTACGAGGCGGGCGTGCGCACCTTTGACAGCTCGCTCGGCGGCCTGGGCGGCTGCCCTTATGCGCCGGGTGCTTCGGGCAATGTGGTGACCGAAGACCTGGTTTTCATGTTCGAGGCCATGGGCATCCACACCGGCATTGACCTGGACCTGCTCATGGCCGCACGCGCGCCTTTGAGAGCAGGGCTGCCTGGTGAGCCCCTGTATGGCATGACGCCCGAAGTGGGTCTGCCCAAGGACTGGCCTAGCCGTTGAGACCCTGTCTGCGCGCATGAATCACGGGCAAGGACGGCAGCATTACAACCTTGAGCCCCCATAATTGGGCCCCATGGACAAGCTCAAAGCTTTCGAAACCTTCGCCGCGGTGGCCACCAAAGGCAGCCTGACCGCCGCCGCGCGCACCGAGGGCGTGGCCCCGGCCATCATCGGCCGCAGGCTCGATGCGCTGGAAGAAAACCTGGGTGTAAAGCTGCTGGTGCGCACCACGCGGCGCATCACCTTGACGCACGAAGGCAGCGCTTTTTTGGAAGATTGTCAGCGCTTGATTTCGGATGTGGCCAACGCCGAAGCCAGCGTCTCTGCAGGCGGCGTCAAAGCCAGCGGGCATTTGCGCATCACGGCCCCGGCCGGTTTCGGGCGTCGCCATGTGGCCCCTTTGGTGCCGCGCTTTCGCGAACAGCACCCCGAGGTGTCGATTTCCCTCAACCTGAGCGACCGCGTGGTGGACCTGGCTGCCGAAGGTTTTGATTGCGCGGTGCGCGTGGGCGACCTGCCCGACAGTTCGCTGGTGAGCGTGCGCATGGCCGACAACCGCCGCCTGTGCGTGGCCACCCCCGCCTATTTGGCCCGGCGCGGCACACCCTCGCAGCCCTCAGACTTGCTGCAACACGACTGCCTGACCCTGTCGAGCGACGCATCGCAAACCCGGGGCTGGGCCTTTCGCAACCCAACAGGCGGCGGGCGCGATGTGGTGCACCTGCGCCCGGGTGGGCCTCTGGATTGCTCGGACGGGCAAGTGCTGCACGACTGGTGCTTGGCCGGTTATGGCATCGCTTGGCGCAGCACCTGGGAAGTGGAAAGCGACATTCGTTCAGGCCAACTGGTGGCCGTGCTGGAAGACTTTGCCGCCCCGCCCAATGGCATTTACGTGGTTTTTCCGCAGCGCAAGCACTTACCGCTGCGCATGCGGCTGTGGATCGATGACCTCAAACACCACTACGCACAGCCCGGTTACTGGCAAGTGGCCAAGGACTGAGGGCGCAGAGACCACCAAGAACCATGACGCAGAGGGCTTGTGGCCCACCCCATCGCCCACAGCCCATCGATATCGTTCTCCCCAAAATGGATGCGCCCGCGAGAGCGGGCGCATTCTGATCACACTTGGCGAGAAACTGGCGACTTGGTTTTACTTCTTCAAGCACTCCGACATGAAGGCCTTGCGCTCATCGCCTTTTTTACCAGTGGCCTCGGCATTGCAGGTCTTCATTTTGTTTTGCTGCTTTTCCTGTTTGTCGGCACTCAGGCAGTCTTTCATAAAGGCTTTGCGCTCGTCGCCCTTTTTGCCTTCGGCCTGTTTGTTGCAGGTGGCCATTTTGCTTTGCTGAGCTGTTTTATCGGCTGCAGGAGCAGATGCCGATGCGGCCGGCACAGCGACGGTCGCGGCCACTGCTGGCTTGACGGGGTCGGCAGCGAACGCCATGCCGGAAACCAAGGCAAAACCCAAAGCGGCGATAGAAAAAGTATGACGCATGCGTGGACTCCCAAAAATGATCGAAGAACAAAAAACACCACACAGGTTTGTGCAGTTCACAGATTAACGTGTCAAAGTGAACACTGGGCGACAGCATTTGTGACCAGCTGTAATTGCGGCACATAAAACCGCTCATGACGCCTGCCTGGCAGCGCTGACGCGTCCCTGCCCCGTAAAATCGCTCCCTATGCTTTCTGCCAAACAACATTTGCTCACGGCCCTGGCTGCCGAGCTTGAAAAACTCCAAACCGGTGCGGCTGCGCGCGCGGCCTTTGAATCGCCCAAAGTGGCCGCCCATGGCGACCTGGCCTGCACCGCCGCCATGCAACTGGCCAAGGCCCTCAAGCAAAACCCCCGGCAGCTGTCCGAAACCCTGCGCAGTGCCTTGCTGGCCACCCCCGCGTTCGAGCGCTGGGTGGACGCCATCGAGATCGCCGGGCCTGGCTTCATCAACATCCGACTCAAAGACACGGCCAAGCAGGCCGTGGTGCATGAAGTGTTGCAAGCGGCCGAGTGTTTTGGCGACCAAGCCGCCCAAGCCAACAAAGTGCTGGTCGAGTTCGTCTCGGCCAATCCGACAGGCCCCTTGCATGTGGGCCATGGCCGCCAAGCCGCCTTGGGCGACGCGATTTGCAATCTGCTGGCCACGCAAGGTCAGCAGGTGTACCGCGAGTTCTATTACAACGACGCGGGTGTGCAGATCGGCACTTTGGCCAACTCCACCCAGCTGCGTGTCAAGGGCTTCAAGCCAGGCGATGCCGAGTGGCCCGAGGCCGCCTACAACGGCGACTACATCCAGGACATCGCCAACGACTTTCTGGCGAAAAAAACCGTCAAGTCGGACGACCGCGAGTTCACCGGCAGCGGCGATGTGAATGACCTGGACGGCATGCGCCAGTTTGCCGTGGCCTATTTGCGCCGCGAGCAGGACCTGGACTTGAAGGCCTTTGACGTTAAGTTTGACAACTACTACCTGGAGTCGAGCCTGTACACCAGCGGCAAGGTCGATGCGGCCGTGCAAAAACTGCGCGAGGCGGGCAAGACCTACGAACAAGACGGCGCCCTGTGGCTCAAGTCGACCGACTACGGCGACGACAAAGACCGCGTCATGCGCAAGGGCGACGGCACTTACACCTACTTTGTGCCCGATGTGGCCTACCACATCGCCAAGTGGGAACGCGGCTTCACCCGCGTGGTCAACATCCAGGGCACCGACCACCACGGCACCATTGCCCGCGTGCGCGCCGGTTTGCAAGCGGCCCATGTCGGCATTCCCAAAGGCTATCCCGACTACGTACTGCACACCATGGTGCGCGTGATGCGCGGCGGCGAGGAGGTCAAGATCTCCAAGCGCGCGGGCAGCTACGTCACGCTGCGCGACCTGATCGAGTGGACCAGCACGGATGCGGTGCGTTTCTTCTTGCTGTCGCGCAAGCCCGATACCGAATACATCTTCGACATCGATTTGGCGCTGGCGCAAAACAACGACAACCCGGTTTACTACGTGCAGTATGCGCACGCACGCATCTGCTCGGTGCTGGCGGCTTGGAAAGAAAAAGACGGTGGCAACACCGCCTCTCTGGCCCAAGCCGACTTGTCGCCGCTGCAAAGCCCGCAGGCCTGCGCGCTCATGCTGGCCCTGGCCAAATACCCCGAGATGCTGACATCGGCTGCCACCGACTTTGCGCCGCACGATGTGACCTTCTATTTGCGCGACCTGGCCTCGCAGTACCACAGCTACTACGACGCCGAGCGCATTTTGGTGGACGACGAAGCGGTCAAACAAGCGCGGCTGGCCTTGGTCGCTGCCACCGCGCAGGTGCTGCGCAACGGCCTCAAAGTGCTGGGCGTGTCGGCCCCACAAAAAATGTAAAGGGACGGGTCATGCAACTTCACAGCCAACGCGGTGGTACTTTTTTGGGCTTCATCATCGGCCTGGTGCTGGGCCTGGGCGTGGCCTTGGCTGTGGCCATTTACGTGACCAAGGTGCCCACGCCTTTTTCCAACAAAAACCAGCCCCGCTCCAACGCCCAAGACGTGCAGGAAAGCGAAAAAAACAAGGACTGGAACCCCAACAATGTTTTGCAACCCAAAGCGCCAGCCGAACCGCCCGCGCCACCCGATGCCAGCGCTACAGCAACAACGCCCCAAACTGCCGACAAAACCACCGACAAAGCCCCTGCCACCCCCCGACCCGCCGTGACGGCCGACCCATTGGGCGATTTGGCCAAAGCCAAATCGGGACTGAACACGCCCGCAGCGCCCGCCGATGCCAGCGACCCGTTTGACTACGTGGTGCAGGTCGGCGCGTACCGCACGGGCGCTGACGCCGATGCCCAAAAAGCCAAGCTCGCGCTATTGGGGCTGGACGCCAAGGTTTCTGAGCGGGATCAAGCCGGACGTGTGGTTTACCGCGTACGCTTGGGGCCTTACAGTGACAAAAACCTCGCTGAACGCGTGCGCGCCCAGCTCGAAAGTAATGGCATCGACAACACCTTGGTTCGCATGCAACGCTGAACCACCCAATTTGCACCCCGGGGTGCACCGACTTCAGGAGTTCAAATGAAACGACGCCTTTTTTCAACCGCCATGCTGTCCGTCACCGCGTGGCTGGGCCACACCTCGGCCCGGGCCCAGCAAGCTTTTCGCTCGGGCAAGGACTACATCACCCTCGAGCGCCCCGTGGCGACCGAGGCGGGCAACGGCAAAATTGAAGTGCTGGAGTTCTTTTGGTACAGCTGCCCCCACTGCAATCAGTTTGAACCTGCTTTCGAGCAATGGGCCAAAAACGCCCCCAAAGACGTGGTGGTGCGCCGCGTGCCCGTGGCCTTCCGGGATGACTTTGTGCCACAGCAGCGTCTGTACTTCACGCTCGAAGCCATGAACCTGGTCGACAAAATGCACCTGCGCGTGTTCACCGCCATCCATGGTGAAAAGTTGATGCTCAATTCCGATGCGGCTGTGCTGGCCTGGGCTGACAAGCAAGGCATCGACAAAGCCAAGTTCGAGCAGACCTACAAGTCCTTTGGCGTGGCCACCAAGGCCAAGCGGGCCGTACAGCTGCAAAACGACTTCAAGATCGAAGGCGTGCCTTCGCTGGGCGTAGCGGGCCGCTTCTACATCGACGGGACCCTGGCAGGCAGCATGCCGCGTGCCCTGCAAGTGGCCGACGCGCTGATTGCACAGAGCCGCCAGAACCGCTGAGCCTCCAGGCTTCCCGCCCGGATGCCCACCGCGTCAAACACAGCCAAAGCCCGTCGCAGACACGCGCGGGCTTTTTTTGTGCCCGCCCTTTGATTTTTTGCCTGGTTGCGGGCGTGAGGCGGGGCGCTTGCACCTACAATGGACCGGATTACCAGCAAGATTCATGCCCCTCAAAACACCGTCATCACTTCGCTTGATCTTTTGGCACCTGTTGGCCCTGTGCGCCAGCTTGCTGGCCCTGCCCAGCCATGCTGAAAAAGCCGATCGCGATCAGCCCATGCAAATCGAAGCCGACAGCATGCGCCATGACCAGGCGCGTCAGTTGACCCAGTTCACCGGCAAGGTGCTGGCGACCAAGGGCACACTGGTCTTGCGCGCCGCCCGCATGGAGGTGCAGCAAGACGCCCAAGGCCAGCAGGTGGCACGTTTGTGGGCCGCCCCCTCCGAGCGGGTGTTTTTCAGGCAAAAGCGCGAAGGCGTGAACGAATTCACCGAGGGCGAGGCCGAACAGGTCACTTACGACAACCAGGCCGATGTCGTCACTCTGAACCAACGAGCCGAGGTGCGCATATTGCGTGGCAACCAGGTGGCCGACCAGCTCAATGGCCACACCATTGTGTTCAACAACACCACGGAAGTCATGACCGTCGACGGCCAGGCCACCAGCGGCCCCGGGCAACGCGTGCGCGCCATCCTGACGCCCCGAAACACCCCGCCTGCCCCCGCCTCTGCTGCACCCAACGCACCCGCCTTGCGCGTCAGCCCCGGCCCCGGCCCCTCGCAAAAACCATGAGCACTGCCGTTGCCTCCGACAGTCGCCTGCAAGCGCGCCACCTCAAAAAAGCTTACGGCAGCCGCAAGGTGGTGCACGACGTGTCGGTGCAGGTGGACAAAGGCGAGGTCGTAGGCTTGCTGGGCCCCAACGGCGCGGGCAAAACCACTTCTTTTTACATGATCGTGGGCCTGGTACGGGCCGATGGCGGACAGATCCTGATCGATGGCGAAGACGTCACCCGCATGCCCATCCACAAGCGCTCGCGCATGGGCTTGTCGTATTTGCCGCAAGAAGCGTCCATCTTCCGCAAGCTCTCGGTCGCCGACAACGTGCGCGCCATTTTGGAACTGCAGACCGACGCACAAGGCCGCGCCCTGAGCAGTGCCGACGTGGAAAAACGCCTGGGCGAACTGTTGGCTGATTTGCGCGTAGACCACCTGCGCGAATCCCCCGCCGTGGCCCTTTCTGGCGGTGAACGCCGCCGCGTGGAAATTGCAAGGGCGCTGGCCACCGATCCGCGATTCATCTTGCTGGACGAGCCCTTTGCCGGCATTGACCCGATCGCCGTGATCGAGATCCAACGCATCATCGCCTTCCTCAAGCAACGCGGCATTGGCGTGCTGATCACCGACCACAACGTGCGCGAAACACTGGGCATTTGCGACCACGCTTACATCATCAGCGAAGGCCGCGTGCTGGCCCAAGGCACGCCCGACGAGATCGTGGCCAATGCCGATGTGCGCCGGGTGTACCTGGGCGAACACTTCCGAATGTGATGAAGGCAACACGCATCCACACCATGAAAGTGCTGCCATGAGACCCGGTCTGTCGCTGCGCATGTCCCAGCACCTGGCGCTCACGCCCCAGTTGCAACAATCGATCCGCCTGCTGCAACTGTCCACGCTGGAGCTGTCGCAAGAGGTCGACCAGATGCTGGACGACAACCCCTTTTTGGAACGCGCTGAAGAAGAAGCGCCCGCCGAGGCCTTTGGCCTTGACCAGGCCGACACCCATGTCAGCCTGGGCGACCGGGTGAGCGAAAGCGCCAGCACCTCCAGCAGCAGCGACGACAGCCCCAGCGAAACCCGCGACGAAGCCGTGGCTGACGTGGCCGAAAGTTGGGACGGCGACGGGAGCGTGGACATGCGCCCCGACGACAGCGAGTGGGGCGGCGACGCCACACCGCGCCAAAATAACGGCGAAGAAACCGCCGACGCCATCGATCTGGCCCGCAGCAGTGGTTCGCTCACCGACTTTTTGCACCGACAAGCTTTGTCGCTGCGCCTGTCCGAGATCGACCGCGCGGCGCTGCGCTTTCTGATCGAATCACTCAACGACGATGGCTACCTGACCGACACCCTGCCCGAGCTGGCTGCTGGTCTTGCTGGCAGCGATGACTTTGAACAACTCGACGAACTGGTGCACCGCTTCACCGTGGCGCTGGGCTTGTTGCAATCGCTCGAACCCGTGGGTGTGGGCGCACGCGACCTGGCCGAGTGCCTGCGCATCCAGGTCAAGGCCTGGCTGCAGGACGACGCGGATGACGACGTTGCCCAAGCGGCGCTGGCCATTTGCACCCAACCCCTGGAAATGCTGGCCAAACGTGACTTCAAACGCCTGTCGGTGTCGTGCGGCTTGAGCGAAGCCGTGGTCAAAGCCGCCATGGCGTTCATTGCGCGGCTCGAACCCAAACCCGGCCGCCCCTTTGTTCAGGCCGAGCAAAACATCGTCATCCCCGATGTGCTGGTGGTGAACACCAGCAAGACGGCGACACCCAAGTTCCGCATCCAGCTCAACCCCGATGTGATGCCGAAGCTGCGCGTGCACGACATCTATGCCAACGCCCTGCGCGGTGGCAAGGGCGACAACCACGCGGGTTTGCAACAACGCCTGCAAGAAGCGCGCTGGTTCATCAAGAACATACAGCAGCGCTTTGACACCATCTTGCGCGTGTCCACCGCCATCGTGGAGCGGCAGAAAAACTTTCTGACGCACGGCGCGCTGGCCATGCGCCCTTTGGTGCTGCGCGAGATTGCCGACGAGCTGGGCATGCACGAGTCCACCATCAGCCGCGTGACCACGGCCAAATACATGTCCACACCGCAAGGCACCTTTGAGCTGAAGTATTTCTTTGGTTCGGGCCTGGGCACCGACAGTGGCAGCGCCGCATCCAGCACGGCGGTGCGCGCGCTGATCAAGCAATTTGTGGCCGCTGAAAAGCCCGCCAAACCGCTGTCTGACAACCAGATTTCCGAGATGCTGAAAGAGCAAGGCATCGACTGCGCCCGCCGCACGGTGGCCAAGTACCGCGAAGCCCTGAAGATCGCGCCTGCAAACCTGCGCAAAACCCTTTGAGAGTAGTTGAGTGAATTCATTGAACCTGTTCATGCCCTGCGCCGCAGGCGTTGAAGGCTTTTTGGCCGACGAGGTGCACGCCATCACGGGGCTCACAGGCCAAGACCTGATGACGGGTCGCGGTGGCGTGATGGCCCGCGCCTCGTGGCGCGATGCGATGCGCATCAACCTGCACAGCCGCCTGACCCAGCGCGTGCTGGTGCAGCTGTCGGTCACCGACTACCGCAACGAAAACGACCTGTACAACGCCGCCAGCGAGGTGGCCTGGGAAATCTGGTTCACCTCCAAGCAGACCTTCAAGATCGACATCACCGCCCAGCACAGCCCGCTGACCAGCCTGAACTTTGCGGCCCTCAAAATCAAAGACGCGGTGGCCGACCGTTTCCGCGCCAAACGCGGTGAGCGCCCGAGCGTGGACACCACCTGGCCCGACGTGCGCATCTACGCCCACGTCACGCCCGAAACCCTCACGCTGTACATTGACACCTCGGGCGAGCCCCTGTTCAAACGCGGCTGGCGCACCGACAAGGGCGATGCACCACTCAAAGAAACATTGGCTGCAGCCATGATCGCGGCCAGCGGCTGGGATGACACGATGCCCCTGTATGACCCTTGCTGCGGCAGCGGCACCCTCCCGATTGAAGCGGCGCAAATCGCCTGCGGCATCGCGCCTGGTTTGCAGCGGCGCTTTGGTTTTGAAAAATTGCTGCCCTTTCAGAACCACGTCTGGCAAGGCCTGGTCGAAGAAGCCCGTGACCTGGAGCACGAACCCACTGCGCCCGTATTTGGCAGCGATGTGGCGTTTCGAATGGTGGACTTTTCAGAGCGCAACGCCGAACGCGCGGGAGTGTCCGGTGTGATCGAGTTCCGGGGTGGCGACGCTCTGCAGCGCATGCCGCCCAGCGAGACACCCGGCGTGATGCTGCTCAACCCGCCTTATGGCGAGCGCATTGCAGCAGCAGGTGTGGCGGGCCGTGGGCGTGACAGCTTCCAGCCCGGGGCGCTGGCCGACGCACGTTCAAGCGCACGCGCAGCCGATCAAAGCCACCACCGCGAAACTGCGCAGACCGACGACGGTGGTGACTTCTTTGCCCAGCTGGCCAGCCACTGGAAGAAAAACTACAGCGGCTGGAGCGCCTGGATGCTCACGCCCGACCTGAAGCTGCCCAGCAAAATGCGCCTGAAAGAATCGCGCCGCGTGCCCATGTGGAACGGCCCCATCGAATGCCGCTTGTTCCGTTTTGACATGGTCAAGGGCAGCTTGAAGCGCAATGCCACCCCCAGCGCCGACACACCGGGGGCTGCCGAAACGCCTGGGCCATGAGTACAGCCGCAGATGCGCAAGACCCGGTGCGGCGCGTGCTGGACACCAACATCGTGCTCGACCTGTGGGTGTTTGACGAACCCAAGGCAACGGCCCTGCGCCTGAGCCTAGAGACCGGGAGCACGCTGTGGCTCGCCACCGCCGCCATGCGCGAAGAGCTGGCCCGCGTGCTGGCCTACCCGCAAATCGTCAAGCGCTTGACCACTCGCGCCCTGCCCGCCGATACCGTACTGGCGCACTTTGACCAACACGCACAACTGCACCCGGATGCCCCCAAAGCACAATACGCCTGCAAAGACGCCGACGACCAGAAATTCATCGACCTGGCCGTTGCCCACAGCGCCGCCCTGCACAGCAAAGACGCCCAAGTGCTGTGCATGAAAAAGCGCCTGGAGCGCTGCGGCGTGGCGCTGAACCCAGTCACTACCCCCGCCTGACCACAGGAACACCCCATGAACACGACTGCTGGCTTGGAAGCCGAAGACTTTGACACCCTGGACAACATCCTGGACGACCTGCGCGAGCGCTTTGAAGAAACGCCGCAGTGGGAATTTTGTGAAGGCTTCATGGCCGCGCTGGTGTGCTGCCGCCGCGCCATTCCCGGCAGCGAATGGCTGCCCATGCTGCTTGGCGTGGACGACGGCGACACCCCCGATCAAGAAAGCGGAAGCTTTGCGGACGACGCCCAGCGCCAGCAATTCATGGCCTTGTGGCAGCGCCGCTTTAACGAAATCAAACTGGCCCTGGACACCCCGGTGGAAGCGCTGGACGACGACAAGGCTTACGCACCCGAAGTGATGGACGTGCGCGGGGCCATCGCCTCGCTGCCCCCCGAGGAGCGCGAAGAAATCGAAGACAGCGAAATCCCCTCGTTTGCCCAAGTGTGGGCGCTGGGCTTCATGTTCGCAGTCGAAAACTGGCCCGAAGAATGGGCCACGCCCAAGGACAAGGAAGCCGCCAAGTGGCAGGACCTGTCGCTCGAAGCCATCGTGGCCCTGACCGAAGACGACGACGCGGTGCCCACCTTGTCAGCCCTGTCCGAAGACGGCCCACCCAGCGTGAGCGAAGAGCGTCTGAACGCCTATGGCGAAGCGCTGTGGGCGGTGTACGACCTGCGCGAAATTTGGCGCAACATCGGACCGCGTGTGGCGCAGGTCATCAAAGAAGCCACGCCCGGGCGCAACGATGTGTGCTCATGCGGCAGCGGGAAAAAGTACAAGAAGTGTTGCGGGGCTTGAGGCCGCCGCCGATCACCGCCCATCTCGCACGGGGTGCGCTCCTTCAAAGAGATCAGGCAACGCTGAACCACCTGCGTTGTCGGTTTTTGTAGGTCGGTGCTTTCAGGTCCGACATGGCGCGTGGTGCACCGACGCCGTTTGCAATGTCGCTTCGCGAATGGATGACCGTCGGACCGTAAAGGCCCGACCTGCGAAAATATCCTCCTCACACCATCCACTTAGCCAACGCGTCGCTGGTCTCTTGGGGCAATTCTTCGGGGATGAAGTGGCCTGAAGGCATGACCTGGCCGCTGACTTGCCCCGCGCATTGCGCCTGCCACAACTCAACAGGTTTGAACATGCGGTTGACTACGCCGCGATCGCCCCACAAGACCATCGTGTCACAGCTGATTTTTGCGCCTCGCTCGCGGCTTTCGCGGTCGTGTTGCAGGTCGATGCCTGCGCTAGCGCGATAGTCTTCGGCCGCGCTGTGGATGGCAGCGGACCAGCCCTTGTCGTTGAGCGCCGGGTTGCAAAAGGCGCGCTCGTACTCGGCCAAAGCTTCGGCTTCAATGTAGGCCAAACCCTGACTGCCCCAGCCGCCGAGCTTGGCGTGCAAATAGGCTTTCGGGTTGCCGCCGATCATGAACTCGGGCAGTGGCGCGGGTTGCGTCAGGTGGAACCAGTGGTAGTAGGCCTGCGCAAACGCAAAGTACGGATCAGCCACTGGGCCTGACACATCGGGTGTTTTGCCCCAAAGACCGCCGTACATGTCGAAGGTCGGCGCGATGTCGATGACGCACAACTTCTTAACGCGCCGGGCATGGTCCAGAGCCAAACGGTGCGCCACGCGCCCGCCCCGGTCGTGACCACACAAAAAGAAGTCGCCCACGCCCAAGGCATCGAGCAAGCCCACCACCTCTTGCGCCATGGCGCGTTTGCTGTAGTGCAGGTGCTGCGCGTCGCCCACAGCATGCGACGAATCACCGTAACCCCGCAGGTCGGGCATCACAAGCCGATAACGGCCGCGCAAGCTTTGCGCGACACGGTGCCACATGACATGGGTTTGCGGAAAGCCGTGCAGCAACACCAGCACCGGCAGGTGAGCTTGCGCCGCCCAATTGGCCGAGCGGCTGAAGCAAACGGGCAAGCCCGCTACGGTGAGCGTTTGCCGCTCAAAGCCCTCAAACCAGGCCATCAGTCCACCTTGGCGCCCGATGCTTTGACGACATCGGCCCACTTCTTGTGCTCGCGATCAATGTGCTCGGCAAATTGCGCGGGCGTGTTGCCGCTGGGGATCGCACCCAGCGTCGCCAAGCGCTCTTTCATGGCGGGGCTCGCCAACGATTTGGCAACCTCTTGCTGGATACGGCTGACCACATCGGCAGGCGTCCCGGCAGGGGCCAACAAACCAAACCAACTGCTGGCCTCAAACCCTTTGAGCCCGGCAGCCTCTTCCACCGTCGGCAGTTCGGGCATGGCCGCAGAGCGCTGGCTACTGGTCACGGCCAGGGCTTTGAGCTTGCCCCCTTTGATCAAAGGAATGGCAGAGGGCAGGTTGTCAAACATCACGTCCATGTTGCCGCCCGACAGATCCAGCAGCGCTGGGGCAGAACCCCGGTAAGGAATGTGCGCCATGAAAGTACCGGTCTGGGACTTGAACAACTCACCGGCCAAATGGATGGAGGTGCCATTGCCGCTGGAGGCCATGTTCAGCTTGCCCGGGTTGGCTTTGGCGTACTTGATGAAGTCGTTCACGGTGTTGATCTTGTTGGCCGCCGCTTTTTCGGCGTTGACCACCATGACGTTGGGCACGCCTGCAACCAAGGTGATGGGCGCGAAGTCTTTGAAGGGGTCATAGGGCAGCTTGGCGTACAGCGCGCGGTTGATGCCGTGTGTGCCCACGGTGCCCATGAGCAGGGTGTAGCCGTCACCGGCTGACTTGGCCACTTGTTCAGCCCCCAGATTGCCACCTGCACCGCCTTTGTTTTCGATGACGAAGGATTGGCCAAAGGCTTTGCTCAAGTCTGGGGCGATGGCACGGGCTAGGATGTCGGTGGTGCCGCCGGGCGCGAAGGGGACGACGATCTTGACGGGCTTGGTGGGCCAGGCGGTTTGCGCCCAGGCGGCAGACGTGGTCGACAAAAGAACAGCGGCAGCCAACCCTAAGACAGGGCGGCGGGTGAGTGAACGTGAAAGTTTGCGGGTGATTTGACTCATGCGTATCTCCTTGTTTTGATGAATCAAATGATGATGCCACGCAGGCCCGCAAACCCTGTCGCACAAGCGAAGAAAGAAGGCGTTTTTAAGGGTTTGTCCCGGTCAAAAGGGCCTGCAAGACGGGCTTTTGCACCTTGCCCAAAGCGCTTTTGGGCAAGGTGCCCATGAACACCACGCGGCGCGGCAACTTGAAGCGGGCAATGCGCGACTGCAGGTGCGCCAGCACGGCTTCGACGCTCAATGCTTGACCTGTGGCGTCGGGGCTGCGCACCAGCACCACCACCGGCACTTCGCCCCAGCGGGCATCGGCCACACCGACCACCGCGCTTTCAGCCACGCCGGACAAGGTGACCAGCTGGTTTTCGATTTCGGCCGGGTAAATGTTTTCACCGCCCGAGATGATCATGTCTTTGCTGCGGCCCACGATGGTGATGCAGCCGTCTTCGGCGCGCTGCCCCAAGTCGCCGGAATGGAACCAGCCGTCTTGCAGGCCCGCGTTGAGTTCACCGTCGGAACGCCAGTAGCCTTGCATCAGGTTGGCGGCGCGGATGCAGACTTCGCCCGTTTCACCGGGACCGACCTCCTTCCCTTGGCCGTCGATGAGTTTGACCTGCGCTTGCGGGTGCGGCCAACCCGATGCGCCCACGCGGGCCATGGCCTCGGGCAGACGCAGCACGATGGACACAGGGCCGGTTTCGGTGGTGCCATAGACCTGGCCGACTGGCACGCCACGTTCGTGCAGCGTTTCGAGGTAAGCCACAGGCACGGTGGACGAGCCGGTCATGATGCCGCGCAGACAGGCCAGCGACGTACCCGCCCAACGCGGGTGTTCAAACAGGGCGCGCATGGTGGCGGGCACCAGCAGCGACAGCGAGGGCCGGCTGGTGGTCATCTCGTCCAGCCACGCGTTCGGATCAAAGCGCGGGTGCAGCACCACCTGAACCCCGGCCAACAGCGCGGGCAAGGTCTGAATGCACAGGCCACCCACATGGAACATGGGCAGCGTGGACAGCACCTTGTCGCCTTCTACAAAGTCGTGCGCCCATGCGCTGGCACGGGCATTGGCCAGCAGCGCCGCTTGCGTGTGCACCGCACCCTTGGGCACACCCGTGGTGCCCGAGGTGTAGACCAGCAGCAGCGGCATGTCACTGTGAACGTCAGGCAATGGCAGGTCGCGTGGCGAGGCAGTGGCGATTAACGTGTCGTGGTGGGTGTGTTGCAGACGCATGGCGTGCAGCGCCTGCGCCGTGTCGGCATGGTGGCTGTCGTGCACCAGCAGACGCGGCTGCGCGTCCAGCATGACCTGCTGCAACTCGGGCACTGCCAATCGGAAATTCAGCGGCAAAAACACCGCACCCAAACGTGCACAAGCCACCAGCGTGACCAGCTGCAGCTCGTGGTTAAAGCCCAGCCAGGCCACGCGGTCACCGGGTTGTACGCCCCAGTTGGATTGCAGGTGCGCGGTGACGCGTGCCACGCGACGCCAAAACTTGGCGAAGTCGTATTCAAAGCTCTGATCAGGCTTGCGCTCGTCGCCCCTGAAGGTCATGGCGGGCTGCGTGCCGCGCTCGTGCGCGAGCTGCGCAAAGCGCGCCGCGATCTGGCTGGTTTCTTCTGCCCCCATCACTCGTCTTTTTCGCCGGGTTCGTACAGGGCTTCGCGGCCAATGCGGTCCATGCACAGCTCGGCGGTCCAGGGCAGCATGAGCGAGCCGCAGCGCGCATCGCGGTACAGGCGCTCGAGCGACAGGCTTTTGAGCATGGACTGGCCACCACAGGTGCGGATGGCCAAACGGGCGATGTCTTGTGCGTTTTCCATGATGGTGTATTGCGCGGCGTAGGCCCGCAGACGGGTGGACTTGGCCGGGTCGACCTTGGCGTCTTCAATCGCGCGCAAGAACAGGTTGCGGGTTTGCTCGAGCTTGATGAACATCTCGGCCAAGGCGATCTGCTTGGTCGCGAACTGGCGGCGCTTGACGGGGCCGGTACCCGGAATCTCGCCACGCAGATAAGCCACAGTGAAGTCGTACGCTGCTTGCGCGATGCCCATGTAGGTGGGCGAGAGCGTCATGAACATGTGCGGCCAGCGGCTGGCCGCCTGAAAGTACAGGCCCTGCGGCATGAGCGCCGCGTCGTCGGGCACGAACACGTCTTTGAAAATCAGATTGCGTGACACGGTGGCGCGCATGCCCAGCGGGTCCCAATCGCCTTCGATGGTCAAACCCGGCGAGGTGCGCGGGATGGCCAAGTACAAGGTGTCGCGACGCGACAGGTCAGCGCCTTCTTTCTTCTCGGTGCACAACACGCCAAAGTAATCGGCAGCATCTGACAGGGATGCGAAGATCTTTTTGCCGTTGATCTTCCAGCCGCCATCGACCTTGACCGCAAGGGTGCCAAAGGGTTGTGCCCCTGATGCCGCAGCACCGCCTTCCGAAAAAGGCTGCGCGTAAATCGCGCCGTCTTTCACCACGCGGGCAAAGTGCGTGGCCTGGTGCTGGCGGTGGGTGGCGCGTTGCTCGGGCGTCATCTCCAGGTCTTCCGACAGCAAGCCGCTCCAGAGCGTGGTGCAGACATGCATGTTGAAAGTGAGCGCCGTGGCACCGCAGTAGCGCCCGATTTCGGCCGACACCATGGCATAGGTGGCGTAGTCGGCACCTTGGCCGCCGTGTGCCTCGGGCACGCACAGCGCCAGCAAGCCGGAGTCGCGCATGTCGTCGTAGTTGGCAAACGGGAACTGCGCGTCGCGGTCGAGTTGCGCGGCGCGGGGCGCGAACTTCTCGCGGCCCAGTTGCCGGGCCAGCGCCATCAGCTTTTGCTGTTTTTCGGTCAGGGGGTAATCGTCGCCACAAATCGGCATGGTGTTCGGCATGACGGGTTGCTGGGAGTTGGCTTGCACGTCGCTCATGGTTGCAGGTCCTTCAAAAATTTTTCAAGTTCGGCGTTGAAAGCCTCGGCCTGTTCGTACTGCAGCAAATGGCCCGCGCCCGCCAGACAGGCGTAGCGCGCACCAGGGATCTTTTGCGCCATAAGTGCCATCACGGTGGGCGGCGCAGTGCGGTCGTACTCTGCGGCCAGGCACAGCACCGGCACGGTGATGGTGGGCAAGGCGGCGCGTTGCTCGAACTGCACCAGCGCATGCAAGGCGGCGCGGTAGGTGTCGGGCGGGACGGCAGACATGCTTTGGTGCGCCAGCACCAGCGCAGGCTTCATGGCAGGGTCAGTGCTGCCGGGAGCGACCATCGACGGAATCAAACGGTCGGCGATGTCGCCCATGGTTTTTCCTGCTTCCAGCGGGGCCAGGCGCTGTGCCAAAAACTGCTTTTGAAAATCCCCGTCGGTGTGGCCAAAAGCCGGGCTGCTGGCGGCCAGCAGCATGGCGCGTATCCGCTCGGGCGCTTGCGTCCAGGCCTGAAGCGCGACCATCGCGCCCATGCTGTGGCCCACCAACACCGCTTGGTGAATGTGCTCAGCGTCCAGCATTTGCCAGAGGGCTTGCACCAAATGCGCGAAGTCATAGGGGGTGACCCTGGCGCTGTCACCGTAGCCGGGCATGTCCCAGGCCAGGCTGCGCCAACCCATTTGGGCCACATGCGCTTGCTGCGGCGCCCATCCGTGTCGGCCACCGCCCACGCCATGCAAAAACACCACGGCAGGCTGTGTGGGCAAGCCCACGTCGGTGAATGCAGGCTCGCTCATGCCAGCGCCGCGCTCACGACCTGACCGGCATCGACCACCACGGTGTCGTCCAGCCGAATGGTGCAGCCGCGCAGGGGCAAGTCGAAATGCCCCAGCGTGTGGCGGCCTGCCACCTCGTTGGCCCCGGTCGAATACAAAAAGTTCCCCGCAAAGGCCCGCAGCTCGGTGCCGTTGCAGTCGCGCTTGTCGTAGAAAGCCATCGCGTCCCAGCGTGCGGCCGGGTTCAGGCCAAAGCCCACATGCGAGACGGCGTAGCAAGCGCGGTGACCCTCAAAGTCTTCCCACGCCTTGTAATAGCCGCGCATCATGTCCACATCCACGCCCTGCCCGTCGATGGCGACCACGCTGTCGTTTTCGATGGTCAAGCGGATCGTGTCGCGCAGGTATTGCTTGAAGGTCAGGTTCACATCACCGGGGGCCATGACCAGCGTGCCGTTGACGCTGCCCGCAACCGGGAACGCCAGCGCCAAGCCCGCAGGCCAGTGGGACACCATGCCGGGCTTAGGGCAAAAGCCCCACACACCGCCGACCACGGCTTGTTTGTCGCCATGTTTCAGGTGCACGCGCAGGTCGGTGCCTGCCGCAGACGTCACATGCATCTGCTGCGCAGCGCGGAGCTTTTTCATGGCCGAGCGCACCACGCCTTCGAGCGCCGGATCGGGCACGGTGCGTTCCAAAATTTCGGGGTGCTCGTTGGACACCATGAGCAGGCGCGGCATGTGCCCGTCCACGCCCTTCATGATGGTGGGCAGCTCGGGGGCGTGCAGCAGGCCCTCGACGGTGCAGTCCACCACCATGTCGGCGCGGGCCAGCGCGGCCACCACCGGGCCCAGCTGACCAATGGCGTCGCTGGCGCCGGTGGAGCGCACCGGCGCGGGTGCGGTCAGCGGGGGCGTGGTCAAAGTGACCTCGAACACACGGGCCCCCATGGCCTCCAGCGCCAGGCGGGCCAAGTCCACGTTCACCCGGCGTGATTGGGTTTCGGCCAAAATCGCGACCACTTCGCCTGGCTGCACCTTGCACAGCGTGAAGGTGCGGTTAAACGCCGCGAGCCACTTGTTTTCGATTCGTTCCACCAGCATGCTTGTCTCCTTAGCCTGCAGCGCTGAACGGCTCACCTGCAGGCATGAGTGATCAGTTTATATGAAAATTCATGCAATTCAACTATGATCAACCCATGCACCCAACCCTTCCATCCCACATCCAAGCGCTGAGCCCAGACTTTGAAACGCCGCATTTCAAGCAAGCCCTGTCGCGCTTTGCCACGGGAGTGACCGTCATCACCACCTTCTCAAAGGGTGCACACAAGGGCGATTCAGCCAGCCACAACTTTGTGGGCATCACCGCCAGTTCATTCAACTCGGTGTCGCTCACGCCGCCGTTGGTGCTGTGGAGCCTGGGGCAAGGCGCCAGCAGCGCACCACTGTTCCATGCGGGCACGCATTACGTGGTGAACGTGCTGGCCGCGGATCAGCTGGATGTGTGCAACCGTTTTGCCTTCGGCAAGGGCGACCGCTTTGCCGATACCGCTTTCACGCTGGGCGAGTCGGGCTTGCCCATTTTGGATGGGGCACTGGCCTGGTTCGAATGCCACAACCGCAGCCGACACGAAGAAGGCGACCATGTGATTTTTGTGGGCGAGGTGGAGCGCTGCGGTTTCAGCGATGGCACGGCACCGCTGGTCTACCAAGGCGGGCAGTTCAGTTCAACGGCATCTCTGCACAAACCGCTGCCATGACCCCCGAGCCTGGCTTTGTCGACGACTACCTCGCCTACCTGCTGGCGCGCGCCAGCCATTTGATTTCGAGCGAATTCCACGCCGTGGTGGAAGCCAGCGGCCTGAGTCTTTTGGAATGGCGCGTCATGGCCAGCTTGTCGGGCAAAGACAGCTTGAGCATCAATGAACTCGCCAGCATCGTGCTGGCCAAACAACCCACCGTGACCAAACTGGTGGGTCGCATGCAAGACGCCGGGTGGGTCAAGCGTTGCGACGCCGCACACGACAAACGGCAAAGCCTGGTCAGCCTCACGGCCACAGGTCGGCGCAAAGTACAGCCCCTGCTGAAGCAAGCCAAAGCGCACGAGGCGCAGGTGGTGTCTGCTTTGGGTTCGGACCCGGCGCATCAACTCAAACTGATGTTGGAGAGCTTGATTGCGGCGCATAGCAGTGCTGGCGAAAATGTGGTTTGAATCGTAAAAGGGTACACACATGACCAATGCATTCATGAGCATCCAACAAGGCCTGACGGAAGCCATTGCGCATGCCAAGACCAAAGACACAAAAACCACTAGCGTCAAGCTGTACCAGCCTCATGCCGTCAATGTGCTGGACCTGCGACAGCGACTGAGCCTGACACAAGAACAGTTTGCTGCTCACTTTGGTTTTTCAGTCGCCACACTGCGGCATTGGGAGCGTGGCGACCGCTCCCCCAGCGGTGCATCGCTGGTATTGCTCAACGTGATTGATCGCAATCCAACAGCGGTGTTGCAAGCGTTGCAATGAAAATCCGCCCCATTCTTCAGCAAATCGACGGTGCAAAACCAAGCACCTTCCCGCCCCAAGTTGGCGGGCCGTATTCAAGACTTTTCAGCTTTAGGTTTAATGAACCATCGATTAACGATCTCTGTGGTGAGTGATTAGGGTTAAGACTCAAAGGCTGTTTTGCATCGAAAGCGGACAGTCAGAAATCAGGCTGCTAAGGGCACCGTGGAACACGGGGAGTGTTCCTGTAGGATTGATTGAACACAACACCCAGTAAGGATGTCCACAGTGCTATCTGGCTTGAACCACCTAACCCTTGCAGTGCAGTCGTTAGAACTGAGCATTCCTTTTTACCGAGAGTTGCTAGGGTTTCGCCTAAGAGCAACATGGAACAAAGGGGCATACCTTGAGCTTGGCGACTTATGGCTGTGCCTGTCGCTAGACGACAAAAGACTGACGGAACCTTCGGCTGACTACACCCATTACGCTTTCTCCGCCTCAGCTGAGAAGTTCGCTACCTTCGTTGCCAAGCTTATCCAAGCAGGCGTTGTCGAATGGAAGAGCAACAGCAGCGAAGGAGATTCCTTTTACTTTCTCGACCCTGATGGTCACAAGCTTGAAATACACGTTGGTAGTTTGGCATCTCGCTTAAAGCAATGCCGCGAGCATCCATATGCAGGAATGGAATTTCTCGACTGACAGTATTGGGCCAGTTTGATGATTCCAGCCACTTTAGTTCAACGTCTGTTACAACCTAAATGCCGATTAATCTAGGCTTTCTGCAGCTTCTCACCATGGCTTTTTTTGTTCACTCCGGCACCACCGCCGTGACTTCGATCTCAACTAGCGCCCGGTCTTCCACCAGATCGGCCACTTGCACCAGCGTCATAGCGGGGTAGTTTTTGCCGATGACTTCCTGGTAGACCTTGCCCAGCTCTCTGCCGCGTGCCAGGTATTCCTTCTTGTCTTTGACGTACCAGGTCATGCGGGCCATGTGCTGTGGGCCTGCGCCTGCGCACGCAAGTGTGTCGACGATGTTTTGCAGGGCCTGGCGGCACTGGGCCACAAAGTCGTCGGTCTCGAATTGGGACTGGCCGTTCCAGCCGATCATGCCCGCGATGAACACCATGCGGCCACGCGCTTCGATGCCGTTGGCATAGCCTTTGGCGGGTGCCCAGCCTTCGGGTTGCAAGACGTTGAACATGTTGATTCCTTTATGGATTTTGGTGTGGATGGAGAACAACTGGCCATCTAATATGGATTGCCGCGCTTCGCTCGCAATGACGGATTGGGTGACAGGTTGCCGCGCTTGGCTCGCCATGCTCTCTGAAATCCTCAGGCCATGACGTTCACACAGGTCTGCCATGACGGTCAGCGTATTTGACGCAGCTTGAAGCGCTGCAGTTTGCCGGTTTCGGTGCGCGGCAGCACGTCCATGAACACCACTTTGCGCGGGTACTTGAACGGGGCGATGGTTTTTTTGACGTGCTCTTGCAAGGCTTTTTCCATGGCCGCATCGCCTGTGTGGCCGGGCTTGAGCACAACATAGGCCTGCACGATGTGGCCACGTTCTTCGTCGGGCATGCCGACCACGCCGCACTCGGCCACGGCCGGGTGTTGCAGCAAAGCGCCTTCGACCTCGGGGCCGGCGATGTTGTAGCCGGCCGAGATGATCATGTCGTCGTTGCGGGCCTGGTAGCTGAAGTAGCCGTCGGCGTCCATGACAAAGGTGTCGCCGGGCAGGTTCCAGCCGTTTTTCACATAGTCCTGTTGGCGCGGGTCGGCCAGGTATTTGCAGCCCGTGGGGCCACGCACCGCCAAACGCCCCACCACACCGGGCGGCACGGGCTGCATGTCGTCGTCCACGATTTGCGCCACATAGCCGGGCACTACCTGGCCGATGCTGCCCGCACGCACCTGCTGGCCCGCGCTGGAGATGTAGATGTGGATCACCTCGGTGCCGCCAATGCCGTCGGTCATCTCGATGCCGGTGGCCTGCTTCCACAACTGGCGGGTGGCGTCGGGCAAGGCCTCGCCTGCTGACACCGGGTGCTTGAGGCTGCTCAGGTCGTACTGGCCCGCCATCGTCGCCATTTGGCGGTACAGGGTGGGCGCGGTGTAGCACTGCGTGGCGCGGTACTTGGCCACGGTCTGCAGCAAGGTCTCTGGCGTGTGCTTTTCGAGCAGCACGGTGCTGGCGCCATAGCGCAGCGGAAACGCCAGCAAACCGCCCAGACCAAAGGTGAAGGCAATCGGCGGCGTACCGCAGACCACGTCGTTTTCGGTCATGCGCAGGATGTGGCGCGGAAACAGGTCGCACATGGCCAGCACATCGCGGTGAAAGTGCATGGTGCCCTTGGGCTTGCCCGTGGTGCCACTGGTGAAGGCAATCAGACACACGTCGTCGCGGTTGGTGGCGTGTGGCGTGTAAGCATCGCTGTGCCGCTGCATGCGCTGCTCCAGGCCATCGGCAGCTTCGCTGCGGAACATCACACTCTGTTTCAGGCAAGGCACATGGCTGGCGTGGCCGGGTGTCATGCAGTGCTGCAGTTCATCGGCCAACAAGCTGTCGCACAGCGCGGCGCTGACCTGCGCTTTATCGATGATTTGCGCCAACTCGCCCGCACGCAGCAGCGGCATGGTCGGCACCGCCACCAAACCGGCCTTGAGCGCGCCGAGCAAGCAAGCGGCCATCATGGGGCTGTTGCCGCCGCGCAGCAAAATTCTGTTACCGGGCACGAGGCCCATGTCTTGCGTCAACACCTGCGCGATGCGCTTGCTTTTGTCTTGCAGCTGGGCATAGGTCCAGCTGAAGTCACCCCCGCCCGCATTGAAGTCGCTCACGCCGTGCAGCGCGATGCGGTCGCCACGGCCACCCTGCACATGCCGGTCCACCAGTTCCACCGCGCAGTTGATTTGGTCGGGGTAGTTGAGCTCAGGCAGGTCGGCCATGAACACGGGCAGCTGGTCTTTGGGCGGCAGCCGGTCACGCGAAAAGGTATCGGTGTGGCTGCTGGGCAGCAGTTCGTTCCAGTCCTTCATGTTCTTGTCTCCTTTTTTTGTTGCTTCTGTGCAGCGCTTGCCGCACCACGCTGTCGAGGGGCCCCGGGGGCGGGGGCCGATTTCTGCGTACCCCCGCAGCATGAGGCTCCCGCCCCCGGGGCTCTTCGGCAGCTCACCCGAGCAGACGCAACGAAGCATCAGCCTTTCAACAAATCCTTGCCAATGATCAGCTGCTGCACTTCGGTCGCGCCCTCGTAAATGCGCAGCGCCCGGATCTCGCGGTACAGCGACTCCACCATCACGCCTTTTTTGACGCCCATGCCGCCGTGCATCTGCACCGCCATGTCGATGATCTGTTGCGCGTTTTCGGTGGCGGTCATCTTGGCCATGGCGGCTTCGCGGGTGATGCGTGCGCCTTGGTCGCGCAGCCATGCGGCACGGTAGGTCAAGAGCGTGGCGGCATCCAGCATGGTGGCCATCTGCGCGATCTTGACCTGCGTGATTTGAAAGTCGCCCAAGCTTTGGCCAAACATCTTGCGAGAACGCGCCCAGGCGATGGACTCGTGCAGCGCACGCCGCCCAAAACCCAAAGCGGCAGCCGCCACCGACGTGCGGAACACGTCGAGCGTGGCCATGGCCACCTTGAAGCCTTGGCCTGCCTCGCCAATGCGCTGGCTGGCGGCTATCTTGCAGTGGTCAAACTTGAGCGTGGCCAGCGGGTGCGGCGCGATGACGTCGATGCGTTCATCAATCGTCAAGCCGGGCGTGTCGGCGTCCACGATGAAAGCGGTGATGCCACGCGCCCCGGGCGCTTCGCCCGTGCGGGCGAACACCACATAAAAGTCGGCAATGCCGCCGTTGCTGATCCAGGTCTTGCGGCCATTGAGCACATAGCCTTCTGCCGTGGCGGTGGCGCTGCACTGCATGGCGGCCACGTCAGAACCGGCCTCGGGCTCACTGAGCGCAAAGGCCGACAAGGCCTGGCCTGAAGCCACGCGGGGCAGATAGCATTGCTTTTGGTCAGGCGAGCCCATGAGGCTGATGGCCCCAGTGCCCAGACCCTGCATGGCAAAAGCAAAGTCCGACAAACCGTTGTGATAAGCCAGCGTCTCGCGCAGCAGGCACAGCTGACGCGTGTCGATGACGTCGGATGCTGCGCCATAGGCCGTGCCGGAGACTGCATGCTTGAGCCAACCGCCTGCGCCCAGAAGGCGCACCAGGCGGATGCATTCAGCGTCGACCGCGTCACGGCTTTCGTCATGGTTAGCGTGAGCCAGGTGCTCGTTGCACCAAGCGTCCAGCCTCACTTTGAAGTCGCGGTGGCTGTCGTCAAAGAAAGGCCAGTCGAGTTCGGCGGGGTGCTGTGTTGGCTGTTGTGATGGGTTGTTGGTCATGGCTCAGTCGCCTTCGAATATGGGCGTTTGCTTGGCCACAAAGGCGTGGTACGCACGGTGGAAGTCGTTGGTGGCCATGCAGATGGCCTGCGCTTGGGCTTCGGCCTCGATGGCTTCGTCCACGCCCATGTTCCATTCTTGTTGCAGCATTTTTTTGGTGATGCCGTTGGCAAAGGTGGGGCCCGCCACCAGCTGGGCGGCGATGGCCTGCGCATCGGCCAGCACGCTGTCGGCCTCGCACACCCGGTTGTAAAAACCCCAGCGCTCGGCTTCCAGCGCGCCCAAACCGCGCCCGGTGAACAGCAGTTCGCTCGCACGGCCCTGGCCGATGATGCGCGGCAACAAGGCGCACGCGCCCATGTCGCAACCGGCCAGGCCCACCTTGTTGAACAGGAAATAAGTTTTGCTGCGCTCGGTGCCGTAGCGCAGGTCAGACGCCATGGCCAAAATCGCCCCGGCCCCGGCGCACACGCCGTCAATGGCGGCAATGATGGGTTGCGGGCAGGCGCGCATGGCCTTGACCAAATCGCCCGTCATGCGGGTGAAGGCCAGCAGGCCCGGCATGTCGAGCTTTGTGAGCGGGCCGATGATTTCGTGCACATCGCCACCGGAGCAAAAGTTGCCCCCCGCCCCGGTGATGACCACCGCGTGGATGTCGGGTGCGTAGGGCAATGCGCGGAAGAAGTCGCGCAGTTCGGCATACGAGTCGAAGGACAGCGGGTTCTTGCGTTCGGGGCGGTTCAGGCTGACTGTGGCCACACCGTCTTTGACGGACAACAAGAAGTGCTCGGGCTGGTAACCCGCCATGGGCTGGTTGTGACGGGGCAGCTGGTGGGGCTGGCCGGGCAGGTAGCGTGGGCTCATTTGTTCTCCTAAGGTCTTGCCGGGTGGTGTGATGGATCTATTGGGCAGAGTTGGCTGGGTTGGCTTGGCCGGTTTTCAGTGTGGCCAGCAATTGGAACAATTGCTCTTGCTGTGGCGTTGCCAAGGGTGACAGCAAACCGACGACCCAGCTTTCGTGAGCGATGGCCATCGCTGAGAAAGCCTCACGACCTGCTGGCGTCAGGTGCACGGCATACGCACGTCGGTCCCCTGGCTGGGGTTGTCGCTGCACGAGCTGTTCCTTTTCCAACTGATCGACGATGCTGGTGACATTGCCACCGGTGACCATCATGCGTCGCGACAGCTCCCCCATCGACAGGCCTTTGGGCTCACGTTCGAGTTGGGCCATGAGGTCAAAGCGTGGCAGCGTGATGCCAAACTGCTCGCGCAGTCGATGCCGGATCGTGTCTTCGATGCGGGTGGTGGCCGAGAGTAAGCGCAACCACAGGCGCAACGAGGCATGGTGATCGGCGTGGGCTCGCACCTCCATGTCCGTGTCAGGTCTTGCACTCATCCCGCCAACTCCCCACCGTCAATGGCAATGGCCTGACCGTTGATCGCGTCGCTGCCCGCCGCACACAACCACAACACGCTTTGGGCGACTTCATTCGGCTGCACCAGGCGTTGCTGCGGGTTGCCTGCGGCCAGGGCCTGGCGCGCTTGCGCTTCGGTCTTGCCTGTTTTAGTCACGATGTTTAGTACGGCTTCATGCACGATGTCGGTCTCGGTGTAGCCTGGGCAAATGGCGTTCACGGTCACGCCCTTGCGCGCCAACTCCAGCGCCAGGGCCTTGGTGAGGCCCACCACGCCGTGCTTGGCCGCCACATAGGCGCTCACATAGGCGTAGCCTTTGAGGCCCGCGGTGCTGGCGATGTTGACGATGCGCCCGGGTGTCCCCAATTGGGCGGCTTCGAGCATGCCCGGCAACACCGCCTGGATGCAGTGGTAAGCGCCCGTAAGGTTGACATTCAGCATCTGCTGCCACATCGCAGCATCGGTCTTGGCAAAGGGCTGGCTGCTCGCCTGGCCTGCGTTGTTGACCAGGATGTTCACAGGGCCAAAGCGAGCGTGGGCTAGTTGAACTGCGGCTTGCACGGCGTGTGCATCGGCCACATCCATGGGCGCAATCAACACGGTCACATCGGGCACTTGTTCGCGCAGCGCTTCGACCTGGGCTTGCAAGGTGCCCTGCGAGCGACCGCAGAGCGTGAGTCGGCAGCCCGCCTGGGCCAACTGCAGCGCGATGGCTGCGCCGATGCCTGCGCCTGCACCGGTGATGAGGGCGTGACGGTCATCCAGTTTTTGGGCCACCTCAGTCCCCTTTGGTCGCTGTCTGAAGGGCGCGCTCGCGGGCAAAGCCCGCTTCGAGCTGGGGCTTGCCCGACTCGTAGGCGCGGGGCCAGGCGATGTCTTTGTAACCAATGCGCGCCGCTTCGGTCAAAGTCCATGCCGGGTTGGCCAAGTGCGGACGGGCCACGGCGCAAAGGTCGGCGCGGCCTGCGGCCAGGATGCTGTTGACATGGTCGGCTTCAGAGATCGCGCCGACTGCCATGGTGGCGATTCCAGCTTCTTGTCGGATTCGGTCGGCGAAGGGGGTTTGGTACATACGCCCGTAGGTGGGCCTTTGCTGGGCACTCACTTGGCCGGAAGAGCAGTCGATCATGTCGACGCCTGCAGCCTTGAAGGCGCGCGCGATCTCGACTGCATCGGCGGGCGTGATGCCGCCCTCGACCCAGTCGTGCGCCGAGATGCGCACCGACATGGGCAAGTGTGCAGGCCAAGCGGCGCGCACGGCGGTGAACACCTCCAGTGGATAACGCAGACGGTTTTCAAGCGTTCCGCCGTAATCGTCGGTGCGCTTGTTGGTAAGCGGGCTGATGAAGCTCGACAACAAATAACCGTGTGCGCAGTGCAGTTCGAGCCAGTCAAAACCGGCTTGGTTTGCACGCTGGGTGCTGCCCACGAACTCGGCAGTAACGCGGTCCATGTCTGCACGGTTCATGGCGCGGGGGACGTCGCCGTCAGGCAAATAGGCTTGGGCGGACGCCGCCAGCAAAGGCCAGCTCCCTTCGGGGTCATCGGCAGGCACAGGCTGGTCCATGCCTCGGCCTTGCCATGGACGGCAGCTCGAACCCTTGGGGCCGGCGTGGCCGATTTGCAGACCAATTTTGGCGTCTGATTTGGTATGCACCCAGTGGGTGATGCGTTTGAAATCTTCTGTCTGTGCATCGTTCCACAGGCCTGGACAGCCGTGGGTGATGCGGCCATCGGCGCTGGGCGCGGTCATCTCGACCATGACCAAGCCCGCGCCGCCCATGGCGCGTGCGCCCAGGTGAACCAGGTGATCATCTCCCGCTCGGCCGTCCACTGCCATGTATTGGGCCATGGGCGAAACCACGACTCTGTTTTTAAGCGTGACCGAACGCTGGGTATAGGGCGTGAACATCGGCGGCCTGATGCCTGGCGTGGCGGTGCGCCCCGCAAACCAGGCCTCGTAGCCCTCCAGCCATTCTTTGTCACGCAGGCGCAAATTCTCGTGGCTGATGCGTTGGCTGCGGGTCAACATCGAGTACATGAACTGTTCGGGTTCGAGCTGGTCACAATAACGCTCGCCACAGACCTCAAACCACTCCATGGCATTCCATGCGGCGTTTTGCAGGCGAATCACATCGATCTCGCGCACGGCTTGGTAGTGCTGCAGCACCTCGGGGATACGGTCGGGTGTGTCGCCCAAGGCTTTGAACTGTCGCACCAACTCGATGGCATCTTCGAGCGCAAGTTTGGTGCCCGAGCCGATGGCAAAGTGTGCGGTGTGCACAGCATCGCCCATCAGAACCACATGGCTGTTGCCGTTGAACGTGGACCAGTTGGTGCACTTGACGCGCTGGAAGTTCAGCCAAGCTGAGCCGCGCAGGTGACGGGCGTTGGTCATCAACCTTTCGCCCTGCAAGTTCTTGGCAAAGAGCTTTTCGCAGAAAGCGATCGACGCTTCTTGGTCTGCTTTGTCCAGGCCGTGCGCCAGCCAGACGTGCTCGGGGCACTCAACGATGAAGGTCGATGTTTGATTGTCAAATTTGTAGACGTGCGCTTGGAACCAGCCGTGCACAGTCTTCTCGAATAAAAAGGTGAAAGCGTCGTATTGGCGATTGGTACCCAACCAAATGAAACGGTTGGGACGGGTCACGATATCGGGCTTGAAAATCTCGGGTAACCTGCTGCGAACCCGAGAGTTGACGCCGTCACTGGCGATGATCAGGTCTGCATCAGGGAAGTCCAGGTCCGACTCCACATCCTGCTCAAACTGGAGCTTGACGCCCAATTCCTCACAACGTTCTTGCAGGATGTTGAGCAGTTTCTTGCGGCCGATGCCCACAAAGCCGTGGCCTCCCGAGCGAATCACGCGGTCCTTGAAATGCAGCTCGATGTCGTCCCAATGGTTGAAAGCTTGCTGCACCTCATTGGCGGTCTCGATGTCCCACTGACGCATGTTTTCCAGCGTCTGATCTGAAAACACCACGCCCCAGCCAAAGGTGTCGTAGGGTTTGTTGCGCTCGACCACTGTGATGTCATGGTGAGCGCCGAGTTTTTTCATCAGCAACGCAAAATAAAGCCCCGATGGCCCGCCGCCAATTGATACGATTTTCATGTCCACTCACTTTGCTTGAAGAGCACAGGACTTAAATTTAGACCCATACATTTGAAGTCTCAAGTATTTAAGCAAAATGACATCAAGTCAATCGGGTAATCACCCTCGCAAGAAAAAATGTTTTTTAATTACGCCGATGCAAAGGCTGGCGAACAAAGCAAAACGCCCCACCAGTCGGTGGGGCGTTTCGGGCTTTTAGAAGCCTGACGATGTCCTACTTTCACACGGGAATCCGCACTATCATCGGCGCTAAGTCGTTTCACGGTCCTGTTCGAGATGGGAAGGA
>Ga0247832_1000650_pt1 | contig 69805 bp, 73 predicted proteins | sample LaCruzMarch2015__10_FD_192407 | JGI IMG/M metagenome (GOLD analysis project Ga0247832, IMG submission 192407) | Freshwater microbial communities from meromictic Lake La Cruz, Castile-La Mancha, Spain - LaCruzMarch2015_4m | ecosystem: Environmental > Aquatic > Freshwater > Lake | place: Spain... | reverse complement strand
CAAGGCGAAGCGGTGCGGGTGTTGTCGCGCGCGGGTGCGTGGCTTGCCGGGCGGTTGCATGCAGGCTTGGCGCAGCGCCCGATCAGTCCGCTGATTGCGCACTATCAGCCGGGCGTCGATGCGTTTGCGTCTATGGTGTCGATCAGTTCGTCAAATGCGCTTCAGGTCGACATCAAACGCCGCGCGGATGAGTTTATGGCCGCCGGCGCGCCTGACGCGCTTGCGATGTGGGCTGCCGGATTGCGGCCTTTGTCGAACGCGCTGGACGTTTTGGAGCTGGCGAAGGCGCGCAATTGGGCCTCGCCGGAAACTGCACGCATGATGTTCGCCGTCGGCGAGACGTTTGGGTTTGCGGAAATGCGCGCCGGCGCCGATACGGCGAAGGCGGACCAGCATTGGGATCGTCTAGCCCTGCGCAAGCTGCGGGAAGAATTGTTCGCCATGCAACTGGACTTTGCAGGAGCGGCCATGCGCGATGCGGAATCGCGCGACGTCAATGCGGCGGCGAAGGTTGTCGATCCAGTTGCGGCGCTCGCTTTTGTCGAAACTTGGCAAGGCGGGCGCGGTGCGCGTGCGGGGCTCGTCAATGCCGCGCTGGATGATATTCGTGGTTCGGGCGCTTGGACCTTAGGCAAACTCACATTGGCGGCGGCGCAATTGCGCACGCTGAATGCGGCCTAAAGGCGCGCGGACAGAAACGCCGCGTAAAGCGCGTGCGCGCGGGCGACCAATGCTTTGTCGGGTCGCACGCGGATATCGCGCGCATCCATCTCGTCAAAGGCGTGTGTGCCGTTTTCGAAGAATGCGACGCTGACGTTCAGACCTTGCGTTCTCAAGCGCTCGAATACGCGCAGGGGTGAGCGGGAGCCGACGATTTTGTCGTCGCCGCACACGATGGCTGAGATCGCTGGTTTGCATGCGGCCGGGCGCACATGCGTGAGTGAGCCGATACCCGCATAGGGATAGAGGATGAACGCTGCGGCGAGGCCGTCCATGACGTTTGCGGCTGCGTCGCGCAGGCCCGTATAGCGCTCGATCTTATCCCCGATGCAGAGTGCGTCCAGAATGGTCCAACCGCCGTGGCTCCAGCCTGCGGCGTAGATGCGGGATGGGTTCACCCAATCCTGCCGCTTCGCCCATTCCAATGCGGCGATGAGATCGCCCGCACGTTCCGCCCCGCGCAGGCGCAAGCCCGTGCACACGCCGGCATAAGCGCCCATTTGCGTAATGCCGCGATGCTTATGGGAGTCGATGATAAGCGCCGCCGCCCCGTTTGTCTTTGCGACCTGCGCCCAGGTTTGCTGAAAGGGTTTTTTGCCCCCGCAGCCTGGCAATTGAATAACCAGCGGGTGCGGCCCTGGCCCTTCCGGCCGCATCACATCCCAATGCTGGGACAGAGCTTTGATGCGATCTTCGAGGCGTTCGCGTCTGGGCATTGGGCTCTAATGGCGGAAGTGGCGGATGCCCGTCATTACCATGGCGATTCCCGCTTCGTCCGCCGCTTTGATCACCTCTTCGTCGCGCATCGAGCCGCCTGGTTGGATCGCCGCTGTGGCGCCCGCTTCGATGGCCGCGACCAGGCCGTCGGCAAAGGGGAAGAACGCATCAGATGCGACCACCGAGCCTTCTGCCCAGCTTTTTGTTTCCTTCGCTTCCGTCGCCGCTTCTTGCGCCTTGTGTGCGGCGATGCGGGAGGAATCCCGGCGGTTCATTTGTCCAGCGCCGATGCCGACGGTGGCGCCGTTCTTGGCGTACACGATGGCGTTGGATTTGACGTGTTTGGCGACCTTGAATGCGAACAGCAGGTCTTTCATCTCTTCGTCGGTCGGCTGGCGTTTTGTAACCACGCGCAATTCGGCGGGGTTGATCACGCCGCTGTCTCGGGTTTGCGCCAGGAAGCCGCCAGCGACTGATTTATAAACCACGCCGCCCGCTGCGGGATCGGAGACGCCGCCCGTCAGCAATAGCCGTAAATTCTTCTTCGCGGCGAAGATCGCGCGGGCGTCGACGTCCGCGTCCGGCGCGATGACGACTTCGGTGAAGATCTTGACGATTTCCTCGGCTGCGGCGGCGTCCAGCGCTTGGTTGCAGGCGATGATGCCGCCGAAGGCGCTGGTGGAATCGCAAGCCAGCGCGCGCTTATAGGCGTCGAGAATTGAGCCGCCGACAGCCACGCCGCACGGATTGGCGTGCTTTACGATAACGACCGCTGGACCATCTTTCGGGTCGAATTCGCAGACGGCTTCAAACGCCGCATCGGTGTCGTTGATGTTGTTGTAGGAGAGTTCTTTACCCTGAATTTGGCGCGCCGACACCACGCCGAAATGTGCGCCGGCATGGGTGTAGAAGGCGGCCGATTGATGCGGGTTCTCACCGTAGCGCAGCGTCTGTTTCAGCGCGCCGCCCATAGCGCGATAGGCGGGTGCGGTCTCACCGATCGCCTGCGCCAGCCAGTTGGAAATGACGGAATCATAGACGGCGCAGCGCGCGAACGCTTTTTGCGCCAGCTTCAAACGCAAATGTGGGGTGACGCCGCCATGCGCGCGCATTTCTTCCAACACCAATTCGATATCGGCCGGCTCGACGCATACGGTGACGAAATCGTGGTTTTTCGCCGCGGCGCGGATCATTGCGGGGCCGCCGACGTCGATATTTTCGATCGCTTCTTCGAAGGTGCAGTCTTTTTCGATCGTGGCTTCGAACGGGTAGAGGTTCACGTAGAGCAAATCGATGGGCTGAATGGCGTGCGCCTCCATCGCTTTTTGGTGCGCGTCGTTGTCGCGCCGCGCGAGCAAACCGCCATGCACCCGCGGGTGCAGCGTTTTCACGCGGCCGTCCATCATTTCGGGAAACTCTGTGATCTCAGAGACGTCGCGAACGAATAATCCGGCTGCTTTCAGCGCTGCGGCCGTGCCGCCTGTGGACACCAAGCTGACGCCGGCGGCGACAAGCCGTTTGGCGGCGGCCTCAAGACCAGTTTTATCGGAAACGGAAATCAAGGCCCGCGAAATGGGGACGATCTGTTCGTTCATTTTATTCATCATTGGCGCCGCGCACATGCAGGCAGGAGAGTTGGCGGGCGATTAACACGCTTGGATCGGCAGACCAAGCAAAGCGTCGCGCAAACTTCGCAATCGGGGTGTCGTCGTTTCGCCGCCTTGTGGAATACTTAGATCCCGGCCTGCAGGCGTTCTTGCGCCGCGTCGCAATCGTCTTTGACGATTGCGTTGAGGATCGAGAGCGCTTCGGCTGTGTTGCGCTCAAGCGCTGCGGCGGCGCAGGCGCTGATCATGGAATCCAGGGCGGCTTTCAAGCGTCCCTCAGCGGCGGCGATCATCACACCGCTGACGCCGGAATCCCGCACGGCTTCCGCGCTGTAGAAGATTTCTTCGTGGAGTTTTTCGCCGGGGCGCAGGCCGGTGAATTTGATCGCAATATCCTTGTTCGGCTCCAGGCCCTTTAAGCGGATGAGTTGCTCCGCCAGATCGACGATGCGTACGGGCGGCCCCATGTCGAGAACATAGACTTCGCCGCCTTTGAGGCCTTCACGCAGCGCCCGCGCGCTTGTGTCCTGACTTTGGAGCGCATGCGCCGCCGCGGCGATGACGAGGCGCGAGGCTTCCTGCACCGTCATGAAATAGCGCGTGATTTCTGGGTCTGTGACGGTGACGGGACCGCCTTGGCTGATCTGGCGCTCGAACAGCGGCAATACGGAGCCGGCGGAGCCGAGTACATTGCCGAACCGCACCGCCGCCCAAGCGACGTTCGGATGCGCTTGCGCCATTGCGCGGACATAGATTTCGCCGGCGCGCTTTGTCGACCCCATGACGTTGGTGGGGTTCACCGCTTTGTCGGTGGAGATGAATACGAACGCGCCGCAGCCATAAATAGCGGCGGCGTCCGCTATCGACTTTACGCCGCAGACATTGGTGAGGATCGCTTCGTTCGGATTTTGCTCCATGAGCGGCACGTGTTTCAGCGCCGCTGCGTGCATCACGACCTCAGGCCGGTGTGCGGAAAAAATCTCGTCGATGCGTTTTTGATCGCGCACGTCGCCAAAGGCGGCGAGGCGGTTGAGCTGCGGGAAGCGCTCCGCCATCTCCATATCGATTTCATAGAGATTGCGCTCGGACGCGTCGAACAGGATCAGTTGCGCTGGTTCGACGGCGGCGATCTGACGACATAATTCCGACCCGATGCTGCCGCCGGCGCCGGTCACCAAAACGTGTTTGCCGCGCAGCAGGGTCTCTGCGCTTGCGGCTGGAATTTCACGCGGCGGCCGGGTCAGCAAATCGGCGGGCGCAACGGGCGCCAGATACGTATCCGCTGAGCCGCCTGGTGAAAAGCGGTGGATCGTGGCGCGCACGCGGCTCGCCGCGGCCAGTGCTATATCAACGGCTTTGCGGTTGCTTAAAGGGCCGACGACGGCGATCTGCGGCAGTGTGCCGTAATCCCGGCGCAGACGCTCGACCGCCTCGTCGATATCTTTTTCGCCGCCGAGCACTTTGACGCCGGCAACCGCGCGTTCGATGTGCTGTCCGTCTGTTGCGATAATGCCGGCGACGCGCGGTTGCTCGCGATGATTGCGGGCGGCGGATTGCGCTGCGGCGAGTGCGGCGGCGGCGTCCGCCACCGAGCCGACCAGGAGCGTCACAGGTTTGCAATTGTCTTCGGGCGCCCAGGTGTTGAAGATTCCACTCCAGGCGATCAGATGCGAAGCGGCGATGCGCAGGCCGATCGCAAGGCCGGCAAACAAGGGCGCTTCCAGCATGATCGCGGACCTTGGAAAGCCCATGCCTTGGTCGGTAAAAAACAAAGCCGGCAAAAACAGCAAATGCGCCAAAGCGATGGCCTGCAAGATTCGGCCAAGCTCGGAGACGCTGGAATAGCGCCAGACGCTGCGGTGAACGCCGAGAACAAAGAACGCCCCGCCGGCCGCCAGCGCAAACGCCAAGGATGAGCCAAGGGCTGTTGCTGGTGAAAACGCACCACTTTCAATGGCCTGACGATTGACGACGGCGAAATACATCGCAAAGGCGCCTAAGGCGCAATCCGTCAAAAGCGCGAGTGCTTTCCAAACCCGCGGGGATGTAATGAAGGCAAATTCGCGCTTGAGCAGGCTCATGTGCTCTCCGCGGGCGTCAGGCGCCACATCACGCGATTGGGTGCAGCTGCGCCGTCGCCATTGGAATCGGCCTCGCCGGAGAGGACGATCTGCAGCGATTTTCGCGGCGCGCCGCTGGCGAAATAGACGCTTTCTTGCAAGTTCGCCACATGGTCGCTGCGGAAGCGCCAAATCGCGCCCCCCGGCAACGCCAAAGTGACGCTGCGTTTGTCGGTGGAGAGTGCGGCTCGTACGTCTGGATGCAAGTGGAATCGGACCGCGAACGGTATTTTCCCCTTAGCTGCTACTCCATCGGCGATCGGCCGGATTAAAGCGTCCTCGCCGCGGAAGTCATCGCCCGTGATCGTGACGTAGATGCGACGCCGGTGCACCAGGCCGAATTCGGCGCGGTAACCGTCGTGGCGGGCTTCGATCCAGACCCCTTTATCCTCTTCCGTCCGGCGGGCGGATACGCCCGGAGGGCCGAAAATCGGTGGATACGGCCGGTTGGCGCGCCCGACTTCGATGATTGCTGAACTGGCGCCGCCGACCTCTAAGGTTGAATGGGCCGCGGTGGTGCGCGATGCGGCGCGCCATTTCAGGTCATCGCCGGGACGCGATCCGCAAGACACGAATAGCCGGGCGCCGCCGATCGTCGCCTCCACGGCAAGGCAACTGGCGTGGGCTTGGCCGGCAAAGTCGGCGGGCGGCGCTGCGCCGACATCCATTAAAAGCGTGATCTGGCCATAAGCGACGCGTTGGAAACCAGAATAAGGCGCATAGCCAAAGGGGCGGCCTGGGGCGCCCGCGGCGCTCAATATGCCTTGTAATGTCGCCGGCTCGGTCCGGCCGCCGCCATGAAAAGCCGCGAGATGATCGTCGCCGAGTGTGAAAAAGCGCAACATGGGTCCCAGCCGGTCCATGCCGGAGCGCAGCCAGGCGGGCGGCGCCGCGCCGATCTTCGTGAGGGCGTCTTCGACGCTGATTAAATCTGAAAGCGCTTCTGCGATTGCGTCGGGGCGACGGCTGATGTGCCCGCCATCGGGGAGGATTTGGGTCTCAACCGATTTTTCAAGCAAATCCATCGCGGCGTCTATGCGGCGCCGTTCCTCGTAAATGACGGCGGCGCCGACCACGAGTGCGGCGGCGGCGCGCAAGCGTTCGCCCGGCTCCGAAATACTGGGCGCTGCAAGCGCAAGATGGCGGAATTGTTTTACAAAGGAATCGAGTGCGCGGTGTCGCCAATTGGCGTCGTCATCCTCGAACATGGGCTGACCGCGCCGCGCCCAAGACAGAATCCGCTCGGCCACAATAGGCACGCGCCAGGCGAACTGATTGTAGCGCCCATAGGTTTCGATCCAAGAATCGACCAAGCGCCGCGCCGCCGCCGCCCCTGGGGCGCCGACGGCGGAAAGATCCCGTAACCAACCGAACCCATGCAGCGCGCGCGCAAAGCGGCGCGATGGCGCGGCGACCGTCCAAGGATCGTTGGCGCGCGGAGACGAGAGGTCGAGCTTTTCCGGCCCAAAGCGCCAGGCGCCGTCGAGCAGCGCTTCGCCGCGCGCACTATCGCCGCTTAAGGGATCGCGCGCGTAAAAGGCCAATTTGTCTGGGGTTGGACCGCCGATGAAGGCGGCGTGCATGGGCGTGCCGAACACCTCTTCGAGCGCTGCGCCACGCAGTTTGCTTAACAGAGACGTGACGCGCCCGGGTTCCATGCGGTCTCAGTGCGGCCGGAGCCGAGCGATGTTCGACGCATAGGCCGAAGGTCCGCCGCTAAAAACTGCCGTGCCCGCCACGAGCGCCGTCGCGCCGGCGCCGATGACGCGGGGGGCGTTTTCCGCATTCACGCCGCCGTCCACTTCCAGAATCGCTTTCGATCCCACTGAATCCAGTCGTTTACGGACGGCTTCAATCTTCGCCAATTGCGACTCAATGAAGCTCTGCCCACCGAAGCCAGGATTGACGGACATAATGAGCACCAAATCGAGCATGTCGATGATTGGGTCGAGCGTCTCGACCGGGGTGCCTGGGTTCAGCGAAACGCCGGCTTGCTTTCCTGCAGCGCGGATCATCTGCAGCGTGCGGTGTACGTGCGGGCCGGCTTCGGGGTGCACCGTGATGATGTCCGCGCCCGCGTCGATGAAGGCCTGCACGAATTGGTCCACGGGAGAGATCATCAAGTGGACGTCGAGCGGCTTTTTCGTGTGCGGCTTGATGGCCTTCACAACTGGCGGGCCGATGGTCAGGTTGGGCACGAAATGCCCGTCCATGACGTCGATATGGATGAGGTCTGCGCCTGCAGCATCGATGGCGCGCACTTCCTCACCCAATTTGGCGAAATCGGCGGACAGAATCGACGGCGAAATGAGGACGGACGTCATGTGCGCGGACTACCAGCCGGGCGGGCGGTAGGCAAGCGTTCGAAAGGCATGGACGCGGCCCCGGTTCAATCCTTGACGCCAACGCATAAAAGAACGGCGGGCGCCTTGTGCGTCCGCGCTCTTCGTTGCACCAAACCTGGAAGCGTTTGATTTTTCTAGTAGTCGTTGATGATGACGTCCGCGATCAGGCCCGACGCGATTGCGATCAGCAAGAAATCTTGGTCGGCGCGGACCCAGCGGTAACCGCGGGGTGGATGGCGCAAACCATAATCGTTGTAATCATAGACGATCCGATCCCGGTAATGGTGCGGCGCATGATACCCACGTTCCCAATGCCGATAGTCCGGCCGGTAATAGCGGTCGCCGTAATAAGCGCGCGGCGGTGCGCCATAATACCAAGTGTTGCGATAATAATAGCCGTTATGGCGGCCGCGGTCCCAGCCGCGATAGCCCCAATCGTCGTGCCTGCGGTCGCGCCGGTCTGAACGATAGTCTCGCCGGTCGTCGCGACGATCCCATCGATAATCCAGGCGGTCATCGCGGCGCTCATGCCGATAATCCCGGCGATCATCCCGCCGATCCCAACGGTCATCGCGCTGATCGGCGCGACGGTCCCATCGGTCTTCCCGGCGGTCGTGGCGACTCTCCCACCGATTGTCCGCGATTTGAACGCGCTGTTCGGTGCGCCGCTCCCTTCGTCCCTCGCTGTGATTATCATGGCTGCGCTCCTGCGCGGCGGCTGCGCCCGCTGCGCCAGCGCCTGCAAAAGCCGGCGCTGCGAGATACGGGCCGAATACAGCGCCGATGACGGCGATGCTCAGTATAAGTTTTTTCATTGTCGCTCCCTCCCATGTGCGGGGGCGTCCCGTCGCCGGGGCATCCATCGAAGCGAAAACCTAGTTCTGGCATTCTGTATGCTGCCTGAACGTTTGCTTCATAAAGATCCGCCGTCGCAAGAATTGGACCGCTAGAGCTTTGTCAGGCGCGCTATGTAAAACCCGTCGCAGCCGCCTTGTTCCGCCAGCATGAACGGAAACACCCGCAAATCCCCGTCTGCGAGAAGTCCTTCGGAAAATACTCCCGCTTCCAAGGGCGTGATGGGCGTCCTTTCGACGCCGCCTTCGGCGAGGATCTGCGCGGCGACGTTGGGGCCCTCCTCTGGCTCCAGGGAGCACACGCAATAGACGATCGTTCCACCAGACTTCGTCAGGGTTATGGCGTGCCGGAGTAAACGCATTTGGGTTTTTTGCAGTGCGGCAATGTCCTCGGGGCCCTTAATCCAAGCGGCTTCCGGATGACGGCGCAGTGTGCCCGTGGCGGTGCATGGCGCGTCGATCAATATGGCGTCGAATTTTTCGCTGAACTCAATTGCCGCGCCGTCGCCTGTGACGATCTGCGCCTCGAGCTTTGTGCGCTGCAGATTTTCCGACACTTGTTCAAGGCGTTTGCTGGACCGATCGGCCGCAATGACGTGGGCGCCAAAAGATGCGAGTTGCATCGTCTTGCCGCCCGGCGCCGCGCACAGATCGAGTACGCGCTTGCCGGTCACGTCGCCGAACAGTTTTACGGGCATCGCCGCCGCGCAATCTTGCACCCACCATGCGCCGTCCTCAAACCCGAAAAGCGCGGTGATCTCTTCATGGCCGGAGGGCAAGCGCACCGAATCCTGCGCGATCACGGCGCCGCCAAGCTTTTCAGCCCAGATCTGCGCGTCCTTCGATGATTTGAGACTGAGGTCGATGCTGGGCAGGTTTGTGTGGGCGTGCGCAAGCTTTTCGGCCGTGGCGTTTCCATACGCCGCGCGCCAACGCGCCCAAAGCCAGGTCGGCAATTCACACTCGGCCGGCGCCGCCGCCAATAGGGCAGGGCCTTGATCCGCTACGCGCCGCAAGACGGCGTTGATCAATTTGGCGAATGGCCGCGCGCGGCCGTTCGCCAATGCGACGGCAGCATTCACGGCGGCGTAATTCGGGGTCGACAGCAAAAGCAGTTCGGCCGCGCCGGCAAACAATATTGCGTGCGCCCAGGCGGCGCTTTCCGGCAATGGCTTTTGCAAGAAGTGATCGATGACATAGCCCAAAGCGCCATGACGCCGAATAGCGGCGCTGGCGATGGCGCGGGCGAAGGCCCGGTCATGGCCCTCAAGCGTGGTGAATTCGCTGCAGGTCTTGAGGGCTTCGTCGAGCGTTTTTCTGCGGTCGAGAACTTCGATAAGCAACGCGCAAGCGCCGCGCCGGGGTGGGACGCCAATGTCTTGCGCGTCGGATCCCTGCGACGATGTCTTTAATTCCATGGGCCTCGTTTCGCACGCTGGGTGACCGGCACTGCGGTGCCGGTCCGCGCGGTGCGTGTCGCGGTTTCTGTACGCAGCGTATGACCGTCGCCGCTCATGTCCATGAGGGCGCGAACGCGGTTCTGCGTGGCTGGGTGGGTTGAAAACAAATTGTCGGCGCCTTGGCCGTTCAGCGGATTGATGATGAACATATGCGCCGTCGCAGGATTGCGCTCGGCGTAGTGGTTCAACTCCCCCCGCGCCGCGCGTTCAATCTTTTGCAGCGCTGAGGCGAGCCATTGTGGGTTGCCGGCGATGCGCGCGCCTTCTGCGTCCGCCGAATATTCGCGCGTACGGCTGATCGCCATCTGGACCAGACCGGCGGCCATCGGCGCTAAAATCATGCCCGCGATCATCACGATCGGGTTCGGACGATCCTCGCCCCGGCCCATCGAGAAGATCATACCGAAATTGGCCAGCAAGCCGATGGCGCCGGCGATGGAGGCTGTGACCGTCATGGTGAGGGTGTCGCGATTTTTCACATGCGCCAGCTCATGGGCCATGACGCCGGCGATTTCCTCACGCGACAAGACGCGCAGCAAACCCGTCGTGGCGCAGACGGCGGCGTGGGCCGGATCGCGGCCGGTGGCGAACGCGTTTGGTTGATCCGTGACTTGGATATAGATTTTCGGCGCTGGAAGACCGGCGCGGCGCGCCAAATCCAGCGTATCGTTCACATATGTCCGGATCGCCGGATCTGAATGATTGGAATCGACCGCTTGCGCGCCGTTCATCCGCAAGACGATCTTATCGGAATTCCAGTAAGAAAATACGTTCAGGCCCAAAGCGGCGACAAACGCGATCATCATGCCGGCTTGGCCGCCAAAGGCGTAACCGGCAGCCATGAATACGCCCGCCAAAGCGGCGAACAGCATGACCGTCTTAACCTGGTTCATAAAGCGCTCCTAAAGCCTCATCTTGGCGTCAGATCGGTATATGGTCCCGCTTGCGCCAATTTGGAGGGGCTTTCAACGCCTTCTCGGCCGAACAAATTCAGCGATGAATTGGCCGTAGCTCGGATGTTGCGCCAAGCTGGGGTCAAGCGCGACGGCGCGTTCGAGATCCGCCATCGCCTGTTCTGGCTGGCCAGCCTTGAAATATTCCACGCCGCGTTGCGCCAGTAGGGCGGAATCATTTGGCCGGCGCGCCAAAGCGTTGGTGAAATCGGAGGCCGCATCTTCCGGCTTGCCGACTTTGACCAAGGCTGCGCCGCGCTCGGCGTAAATGTCTAGGGAATCGTCAAGTTTCAATGCGTAGTCGAAATCGGCGATGCCCTGATAAATTTCATCACGGGCAATATGCGCCTTGCCCCGCCCGCCAAAGGCTTCGCCGGATTGCGGCGATAAACGGATGGCGGCGTTAAACGCCCCAATCGCACGCTCGTACAGCATGCCGCGCAAATAGGCTTGGCCCAGTTGCAAATAGGATTGAGCGCGGGCCTGTGTCGATGGTTCCGGCGCCGCAATGATCTCCAGGCAGGCTTCAATTTGCTTCGCCAGAGGGAAGCCCAAATTGGCGTTCTCGCATTTTACCTCTGTGCTGGCGGGATGCAGCGGTTCGGGCGGCGCTGCAAAGCAGGGCCACGCCAGATGCGCTGCAAGAATGAAGGAAGAAAAACGCTTCATGTCCTCATGGTTTCAGCGCCGGAGGCCCGGCCGGACAAGTATTGGAGCTCAAATGGGCGACTTGGAATTGCTTCCTCGGCCTAAGCCTTCGGTTTTGGGCGTTGCCGTTCCCAGGCGCGCCAGGCGCTCAGCAGCGGTCCGATGCCCAAAAGATACCGGCGCCAGAGGCGGCCGGGCTCGCTCAGCAGGCGATGCAGCCATTCCAGGCGCATATGTTGCACCCATTTGGGCGCACGCTGTTTCGCGCCAGCCAGAAATTCCAAGCTGGCGCCGATGCATAGGCCAATGCCGATTGCATCGCCGCGGTCTTTGATCGCTTTTGCGACAATTTCCTGCTGCGGGCAGCCGACGGCGATGAAGGTGAACCGTGCTTTGGCGCGCGCCGCGAATGCGGCTGCGTCCGCCACGGCTTGCGTATTGGAGCGCAAGCCCATGGGCGGCACATGGTGGCGGAGTTTGGTGAGGTGGTAGCGGCGCGCTACGGCCTTGGCCAAGGCGGCGTCTCCACCGATCAAGACGATCTCTTCGTCCGAGTCGATTTCGCTCTCGAACAGGCGTTCGGTGAGGTCCGAGCCGCACGCGACCGGTAGCGTTAATCCGGAAAAGCCGCCCAGCATTTGCAGGATCCGGCTGTCGTTCAGCACCAGTGCGGCATTCTCAAGGAGTGGCGCAAAGGTGTCTGGTTCTTGGTGGCGGGCCACGGCGATCGCGGCGTTGGGCGTCACCACATATTGAAACGGGTCTCGGGCGCGGGCGCGGGCCGCCACGATGCGCACCGCGGAATCGAGGTCCAGCGGGTCAAAGTGAAAGCCCATGAAGTCCACGCGGTTCACTTTGGGCCTTTCAGAATTGTCTGAATGGATAAACACTGTCTGCGCCGTTATGTTCTGAGACTGTTGGACGCCGTACGCCATATCGCCCCTTTTATCTTGGCGTTTATTGCAAGGCTTAGACCCAAGCTGCAGGCATTTTGGTTAATTTGATGAATTCCGCCGCTGCGCCGCGCGAAGTGCGAAACGCGCCGGATCGAGTGCGCGCGCCTGTTCCGGCGGCAAAAGCATAGGGTCTTCGCAGGCGAGCGTTGCAATGAATTCGCCCAGCAGCGGCGCCGTGGTCAGGCCGCGCGCGCCAAGACCCGAAATTATGAACACACCCTCTTGCCGGGGCGCCGCGACCATGCGGCGGTCAAGCGCGCCCTTTGCAAGCTGATCGAGAATAGGCGTGAGCGCGGCCCAATCCGGCAACGCGCCTGCGATGGGAAGATGGTCGGGTGTGGCCACGCGCATGGCGGCGCGACCGCGCCAGGTTTCGATCGGCGCGAGCGCATTGGCGCGTTGCGGCGAGAGTTCTTCTAGATCGGCCTGATTGCGCAGATGGTCGTCGGCGCACAAAGGCGCAATTGGTAAGTCTAAAGGCGCCGGATCAAAGGTCGCGCCGAAATGCAGATCGCCGCGCCAGGCAAAAGCATAGGCGCCGCCGGTGATGGCGGGCAGGTCTGGGCCAGTGTTTTGCGCGATGCTCAAGGCGCCGCGCCGTCCTTGCAGCGGCGCTTGCTCGGCGGGCAGAAGTTGCGCGGCGCCGGCGCCCGCCGTGATGATGATGATGCAGGCCTTGGCGATCGCGGCCCCCGATCCATCCAGTACACGCCAGCCTTCCTCAGACCGTTCGATGCTCTTTGCGTCCCACCCTGTAAGAATCTTGCAGCCTTGCGTCAGCGCGCAAATCGCTTTGGCGGGCTCTAAGAGACCTGCTTGCGGCAGATGCATCGCCGTTGGCGCCTTTAGTCCAAATTCTGCAGGTTCGACGCTTTGCAACCAATCCTCCGGCAGCGGGGGATCGGCCTTCAGCTTTGCAGCTTTTTCCAGATCACTTTCCGCGCGCGTCAGGCCTGTCTTATGGAAGGCGTCCGGCGTGCAGGTCCGGTAGAAGTTCACCGCGTAATAATAAGCGGTGCGCAAAAAGCGGGCGTCCGGGTCGTCGCCCAAATCCAGGCGCGGGGAGACCAGGCCGGCCGCATTGCCGGACGCTCCAGCGGCGAGCGCTTCGCGTTCAATCAGCGTGACGGCGATTCCCCGCTGCCGGAGCGCTGCGGCGACGCAGGCCCCGGCGATGCCGCCGCCAATAATGGCCGCCGATTTCGGCGGCTTGGGGGCGTGGGAAAGAGCCGGACCGGGCATGGCCGCGATCAGGCGTTCTTTTTTTCTTGCGAAGCCGGGGGCCACTTGCACGTCGAAGCCCGCTTCCGTTAGCGCCCGGCGCACCCCAACAGCGACGCTGTAGGTCGCGGCGCGCGCATTGGGCGCGGACGCGCGCGCGATTTGTTTGAGCAGCGCCGGCGACCACATCTGCGGATTACGCGACGGCGCAAAGCCGTCCAGCAGCCAGCCGTCGATTGGACCTTTGATTAAAGCCAGCGCGTCGTCCGCCGCTTCATGAATAAGCGTGAGGCAAAAGCCGTCTTCGGTAAACCATAGGCGGTGAATCCCGGCGGCGCGGCTAGGCCAGCGTTCCAGGAGCTTTTCGGCGCGAGCGTTTAGGTTGGGGAACAGGGCCAAAGCGCGGGCGGCGTCCGCCCGGTCCATGGGAAATCCCTCGACCGAGAGGAAGTGAAGACTGGCGCCAGGGTCGCGGGTCTTCGCCCAAAGCTCCCATGTGGCCAGGGCGTTCAGCCCCGCCCCAAATCCCAATTCGGCGAGCGTGAAGCGACGCTTCCCGCGCCAGCGTTCCGGCAGACCGAGTGGTTTTAGGAATACGGCTTGCGTTTCTTCCAGACCGCCATGTTTGGAATAATAGATATCGCCGAATTCCTCCGCATAAGGAACGCCCTCTGCGGTCCAAGAGATCGGTGCGCGCGGTCTGAGCTTCATGGGCGCGTCGTAGCCTAAGGTGAGGCTCAAATGCAAAAGGGCCGCCCGGTGGGGCGGCCCTTCGCATTCAACGCTTGCGCGTTAATTAGTAACCAGTGGCTGGTTCTGGGGTGTGCGGTGCGCCAGCAGGCGCTGGAGTCGCAGGCGCCGCAGGATCTGTGGCCGGAGCCATTGGGTCTGCTGGAACGTCAGCAGCTGGCGCGGGTTCGGTCACGGCGGCGGCTTCAGCCGCCGGCGCTTCAGCTTCTGCAGCTGGCTTGTTGCAGGCGACCAGCGCCAACAGACCGGCAGCAGCGACACCGATCAGAGCTTTTTTCACATCGATCATTTGGTTTGTCCTCTCGCCCAATGAAGCCTTTGCAGTGCAAGGCCGGGTCAATTTGGGGTCCCGGCGCACCGCCCGAATCCCTTGGGACAATTAGTTACAGGAAGGCAATCTTGGCCAGCAAGTGAAATCGGCAGGCCGTTCGATTGTTGCGACGCAATAAAATTCTGTAATAAAAATACTGTTTTATGTGAGGTCGGTTGGAAGCGCGCCGAGGGCCTCTTCGAGTTTCGCAAAGCTCGGCTGTGCCGATGACGGCACGGAGCCGCGGCCGATTTCCACCGAGATCTGCGCTGCGTTGCCGTGCAAGTGCGCGACAAGAACGCTTTGAATGATTTTGTAGAATTGGGCTTCTTCTTCGTAAACTTGGCCCAAACGCTGCGCCATCGGGCCGATCAAGCCATAAGCCAAGAACACGCCCAAGAAAGTGCCGACCAAGGCGCCGCCGATCATGCCGCCAAGCACGGCGGGCGGTTCGGTGATGGCGCCCATGGTTTTGACGATGCCAAGAACGGCCGCGACAATCCCAAGCGCCGGCAAAGCGTCCGCCATACCTTGGAGCGCGTGAGCGGGGCCCACGGCTTCGTGGTGGTGCTTTTCCAGCTGCTTTTCCATGGCGTCTTCGACCTGGTGCGGGTCTTCTAAGTTCATGGTCATCATGCGCAGCGTGTCGCAGATGAAGTCGACCGCGAAATGGTCGTTTAGGATTCTGGGATAGTTTTGAAACAGCTTTGATTCTGTAGGTTTTTCGATGTGCTGCTCGAGCGCCACGACGCCGCGAGTCTTCATCGTCTTGGTCAGTAGGAACAAGAGAGACAGAAGGTCTTGATAATCTTGGGCTTTCCACTTCGGCCCGGCAAAGATTTTGCCGAAATCCTTAACGACGCCCATGACGGTCTTGCCGGACTGGCCCAGCAGGAATTGACCGAGGGCGGCGCCGCCAATCATCGTCATCTCGTAGGGTAGTGAGTGAAGAATGACGTCAAACTTCCCCCCGGCCCAGACGAAGCCGCCGAAGACCATGACGAAAACGCAGATGATGCCGCCGATTTGAAACATTTTACCGTCCCAGAGCTCTTCCCGATCGACTACTTCGACCGGATGAGAAGGGCTCTCATTCAGAATTAAGAGCGTCATTCACCGATCAATCTGGTGTCGATTGATCGGATGATGCTCTGTAAACGCCGTACGCACTGCGTTCTGCAGCGCAAGTTTGATCGGCGGCTGAAAATAATCGCCGCAATTCGACCCAATGCTTTTATGACTTAGTGAGCTTAACGCCCGGTTGCGGCGCAGCGATTAGATGCGTGTTGGGGTGAGGTTTTTTGCCTTTGGGCCGGCTTATTCGGCAGGCTTTTCGGCTGCATCCGCCGTTTTGGGCTGCGCGGTCACCGCAGCGACCACTTGCTGGAGGGCTTGGGGCGTTGGGAAGCCGTCAGCCGGTAAATCCTTAGCCAATTGGAAAGCATGAAGCGCGATGCGGGTCTGGGTGCCGATTTTGCCGTCGAGTTCCCCGGCTGGATACCCAAGCGCGGTCAAACCGGCTTGCAGTTTTCGCACTTCATCCGGGGACAGATTAACAAGGTTCTTCGGCCAGGGCGTCACCAGGCCTGGCCGACCTGCAATGGCTTCGCCCAGCAAAGCCACGCTCAACGCGTAGGCTTCCGAGCGATTATATTCTTTGATCGCATCAAAATTCGAAAAGACAATGAAGACTGGGCCGGTGCGCCCCGCCGGCAGGAACAACCGGCCTTGATGTTCAAGCTCTGTTTTGGTCCAGGCCGCCCCGCTCGCCTTTTTCACGCCGGTTGACGTGAAGTCGGTCATCGGATGCATGGCGCTGTCGGCATATTTGAGCGCCGCCGCGCCGCCGAGCTTCACTTCCAAGCCCCAGGGTTGATCCATGCGCCACCCGGCGACCTTCATGAAATTGGCGGTGGAGGCCAAAGCGTCATCCGGCGCGCTCCAGACGTCCCGGATGCCGTCATTGTTCCAATCCACCGCACGCTCAAGATAGGTCGTGGGGATAAATTGCGTGTGGCCCATCGCCGCCGACCACGATCCCTTTAATTGAGCGCGCGTGGCGTATTTGTGCTCGATGATGGAAATCAGCGCTTCGAGCTGACGTTCGGCGAAGATCCGGCGGTTTGGATGCGTCGCCATGGTCGCCAGCGCTGATGGCGCATCGATATTGCCTGTGAAGGCGCCATAGCCGCTTTCCATGCCCCAGATGGCGGCCACGATTTCCTTGGGCGCGCCGTAACGCTCTTGGACGCCGTCAAACAAAGCGGCGTTCGAAGCCATCACGCTGCGGCCCTTCTGCACGGCATAGTTTCCGGTGCGGTCCTGGACGTATCGCCAAAGCGGTTTTGTAAATTCTGCTTGGGTTGCAAGTTGCGTTTCGACTTTTGGCTCGAATGTCACGTCATTCAGAATTTGCCCGATGGAATCCTCATGGTGACCGGCCGCCTCCATCTTCTTTTTGAAGCTGTCTCGCCACATGATGAAGGCGCTGGAATTTGGGCCATAGGCCGCAAGGTCCGCGGGCGACTGCCCCTGCGGCGTTTCCGGCGCGGCGAATTGCAAGAAGGCAAAGCCCGCGACCGCGAATATCAGGCGGTTCAGCATAATATCCCGCATCGAATCATTCGGCGACCATAGTGCAGCGCAGCGAAATCGGACAGCGCGCGCGCTTTTGCATGCAATTAAAAGCCCGGCGGAATGCGGCCAAAATGCGAGGTGATCGCCGCCTTTTCAGAGATTTATGACGCGCCGGCGTCCCATAAAGCTTCCCGAAAAGCCTCCGCATTCCTATTTGAAAATCCTTGTTGGTGACGATTCTATAACCCTACTGTTCTTAACCGCTAAACATGGCGATTCTTACATTTGATCAGGACCAAGCGCGGTCCAAGCCGGAACGCTCCATTCGGGCGGCCCAGAGGCGGCGCATGCGCAAAGCCGGATTACTGGCGTTTGCTGGTATTTTGGCCGTCCCGCTGCTTGTTGAACAAAGCCTTTTGCCGCTTCTGTGGCGGGAAACCCTTTCGCTTTATTTGCCAGAGCGCGGCGCCTTGGCGCTGGGTTTCATCGTCGCTGGCGTGGTGGTGGCCGGGGGGCTTGCGCGCTGGCGCGGCGGCGCTTTGGACGCGCCATCGCAGGCAGACATTGCGCGCGCTGTCGCAATCGTTGCGCGTCAGCCCAATTCAGCGGCCGGTCTCGTGCGGCTCGGTGATAAAAGCCTTTTATTCTCGGAATGTGGCGAAGGCTTCATCATGTATGCGCGGCAAAATGGGGCGCTGATCGCCTTGTTCGATCCCGTAGCGCCCCGGCATTTGTGGGGGCCATTGGCGTTGCGCTTCATGCAGGCGGCCCGCGCTCAAGGTTGCCGACCGGTCTTTTACCAGGTGTCGCCGGATTTCCTGCCGATCGCCATCGACACGCGGTGCAAGGTGCTGAAACTGGGCGAGCAGGCGGTCGTAGACCTTACAGGCTTTTCCCTGGCCGGCGGCCGCTGGCTGAATCTGCGGCGGGCCATCAATCGCGCCGAGCGGGATGGTCTGACCTTCGAAATGATCGCGCCCGATGGCGTTTCGGCAATCATCGATGAATTGGATGGCGTCTCGCAAGCCTGGCTTGCGACCCAAAGCGTCGGCGAAAAGGGGTTTTCGCTTGGCGTGTTCAAGCCCGATTATGTTGCGGCTTGGCCGGTTGCAATCGTGCGGCTTGAGGGAAAGATCGTTGCATTCGCGAATATTCTAACGGACGGGTCAGACGGCGACGCCTTTATCGATCTGATGCGCCACATTCCCGGCGTGCACCGTGGAATTATGGATCTATTGTTTGTGCGGATCATGGAAAGCCTTAAGGATCAGGGCTTTAAGCGCTTAAACATGGGTATGGCGCCGCTTGCGGGTTTGTCCAATCACGGCGGGGCGCCGCTTTGGAACCGCATCGGCGCGCGTATTTTCCAAAAGGGCGAGCGTTTTTACAATTTTCGTGGCGTGCGGGAGTTCAAATCCAAGTTCGGCCCACACTGGGAGCCGCGATATTTGGCGGCGCCGGGGCTTGGGTTTCCCGCTGCGGCATTGTTCGATGTCACCCTCCTGATTGGCGGCGGATTAAAGGGCGTGCTCAAGAAGTGAGGCCAGGCTGGCTGGGGCGTTGCTTTGATGCTCCTTTTCAAGGCGGTCCTGCCGTTCTTGAGGGGGTGAAAGCGACCAGGAAAGGGGAATTTCCGCGCCCTGAGCGCTGGCTGTCCCTTGACTTCCTGCCCGTCGCCCGATACCTCCAGCGCCTTCGCAAACGGCGATTACGCCTTCATTTACGTCCAAAAGAATTCCGGCAGCTAGCGTCATGAAAATCAAGAGCTCTTTGAAGTCGCTCAAGACCCGTCACCGGGCATGCCGCGTGGTTCGCCGCAAGGGACGTGTTTATGTCATCAACAAAGTCGATCCGCGCTTTAAAGCCCGTCAGGGCTAATTGCGGCTTATCGGCGGAAGCGCATAGCGCTGCGGGGTCGCCTGCAGCGCTTTTTGCTGTGTTCTGCAGGCTCCGGTCTTCAGGCTCCGGTCTTCAGGTTCCGGTCTGGGGCTTAATTCTGCGGCTGCGCGCATTTCCAACTTGAAGAAACAGCCGTCGCTTCGCATGGTTCAATCATGGGCAAATGGAGCTTCCTTCGTGCAGTCGCCGCATCCGCCGCGCTGATCGGCGCGGCTTGCCCGGTGCTGGCGGAACAGCCGGCGCAGAGCCAATGGGCCGCGCTTGAATTGCAGGGATTTTTCGACGCCTTGCAGGATGCGCGATCGCCGGAAGAGGCGCGCCGGATCGAAGCGAATATTGAACGCCGTCTGGCGCGGTCGCAAAGCCCGACAATCGACCTTTTGATGGATCGCGCCCGCGTCGCGCGGAACCGTGGGGATCTTCAGGCCGCGCGGGAACTCCTTACTAAGGGCGTCGTGCTTGATCCCGATTACGCGGAGGCTTGGCGCTTACGCGGCGATCTTGCTGCACAGCAACAGCAATATGCGCAGGCCATCGATGATCTCATCCAAGCTGTGAAGTTGCAGCCCAAGCATTATCTGGCGCTGCAAAGTCTCGGCAAATTGCATGAGGAAGGCCGTGATCACGAAGCCGCGATTTCGTATTATCAAAGCGCCTTGGCGCTTGATCCTTGGCTTGCGCAATCGGTGTCTGGCCTCAAGCGCTTGGGGCTTTCGTCATCTCAAATTGGCGCCGCGAATTCTGTGAAACCGGGCGCGAAGGCGGCGGATTCCAAAATGACAGGTCGCGGCGGCGTTTAATCCGCCAAGCGGCGCAAGCCAAAGCGCCATAGAACCCCCCTATTCTGGGAACATTTCTTGCTGCGTCGCACTTATGCATTGCGGCTTTTGCGCTACAGCATTTGCGCCGTCATACGCCTATTTTGCGCGTCAGGGGCGTGACGCATGAAGAAGAGTGGTGGTTTGCAGTGCTCAAGGCTTTGTTCAAACCGAGTGCTGACGAGCTCGTCGAGCATTACCCGACGCGGGCCGAGCACCTCGCTGATTTCGTCGTGCATGGTGTAGGCTTTTTTGCCGCTGCGTTTGGCGGCGGTGTTTTGTTCGCTCTTGCAATGCATGCGCATGGCGCAAGTCTTGCGACAGGCGCAGCGTTTTACGCCTTGTGTCTGATTGCTATGCTGGCTTGTTCTGCGGCTTACAATTTGACGCGGCCATCGCCCGCGCGGCGGATTTTGCGCCGCCTGGATGAAGCGTCGATCTTCTTCCTCATTGCGGGCTCGTACACGCCATTCGCTATGGGATTGTTGGACGACCGTCTGGCCGTGCTCGTCACCAGTACGATCTGGCTTCTCGCCCTCGCTGGCGCTGTGGCGAAAATATTTTTGAACAACATCAAGGATGCCGATTGGTGCAAGATCTATCTGGGTTTTGGCTGGCTCGCGGCTTTGCTGATGATCCCGATGGCGGCGCGTATGCCTATGCTGGCGTTCTTCCTCTTGGCGGTCGGCGGGCTGATCTATAGCGGCGGCATCTTGATCTATCTGCGTCAAGGTTTGCCCTATCGCCGCGCCATCTGGCACGCAATCGTGCTTCTCGGCGCCGGCGCCCATTACGGCGCTGTGCTGACCGGCGTCGTGCTGACCTAAGACTTAGAGCTTTCCCCAGGATTTACGTCCGGCGCCGTTTCGCCGCCACAGACTCGCCGCTAGCGTGCCGGGCTCATTTAGAGTTCCATTGAGGCGACGAGATCATGGCCGACGGCACGAATGCGTTTGAAACCAATACCGCGCCGCAATCCTTGACGCCGACCAGCCAGGAAAAGCTGAAGCAATTCGTCGCGCGCATTGAAAAGCTTGAAGAAGAGAAGAAGGCGCTCGCCAACGATCTGAAGGAAGTTTACGCGGAAGCGAAGACATTGGGCTTTGATTCCAAGGCGCTGCGCGGCGCTGTGAAGTGGCGCAAGCAGGACCGCCAGGAGCGCGAGGAGCAAGAGGCCATCCTCGAATTGTATCTCGCCGCCTTGGGCGACATTTAAAAAATACTGATACAAAGGAAGCGTGAGCTTCCAGCGCAAACCCTCAAAAGATAAAAAGCCGCGCGAACCGAAAACGCCGCAGGCGGGCGTTGGCCGCAACGTTGAAGAGCGCAAAGCGCGAAAAGTGCTGCGCGCGCTCGAGCGCGCTCGCGAGGAAGCGAAGGCCGCCGGCGCCGATCTTTCAACCTGGGAAACGGATTTTCTCGGCTCGGTCGAAGCCAAGATTGGCCAATATGGCTCTGCCTTTCGCGATCCTCACAAAGGCTCGCTGGAAGAGCCCATCTCCAACATGCAGCGCGTGAAGCTAAAAGAGATTCAGGCGAAGGCTTCTGGGAAAGAAAAGAAGCCAGGCTTTGGGATGCGGCGGAAAGCGCCTAAGAGATCGCCATCTTCTTACGATGACGAGGACAATGGGCGCTAGAGCTTTTCCCGATTGAACCGAGCCTTAGCGAGCGCAAACAAAGGCCTTTGTTCAATCGCATCGAGCATCCTTCAGCGATCAATCCAATGTCGATTGTCCGGATGACGCCCTATGGGAAGTTTGTTTGCGCCAATTTGTTGCTTTCGGAAGGCTAGGTTCGAATGCACTATCACTTCTGCTACACGCGGGGAGGCGTTCATGACTGATTTAGCCGTTGCAAAGACGGGCGATATTGCGCCTGGAACGATGAAGGCCGTGGACGCAGGCGGAAAGCAAATCTTGCTCGCAAATGTCGGCGGATCCTTTTTTGCGATCCAACGGAAGTGCCCACACATGGGCTTCAATCTGTGCAAGGGAAAATTGCATGCGCACGTCGTCACGTGTCCGCTGCATCGCGCAGGCTTCGATGTGCGTGACGGCGCCGCCGTCGATCCCGCCAACTTGTTGATCGTAAAAATTAAAACGAAGAACGCGGAGGCGTTTCCTGTAAAGATCGAGGGCGAACAGGTATTCGTCTCGGTCTGATGAACATCCGCTCAGCCTCCGCCGCCTCTTCATGAATCCGTTTTAACTGGGCGGCTTAAGCCGGATGTGGTTTTTTCGCCACGTCGACGGAAACGCCGAATAAGGAAACGGTCATGAGCCTCAAGGTACAATATCTGCGCGGCCTGAAGTCTTCCGCTTCGGAGTGCTGGAGCTTTGTGGCGTTGGCGGATGATGTTGATGAAGCCATGATGGAAGCGCGCGATGTTCAGGATTCCGCGCAAATCTATTGGGGCGCCAAGTCTTTCCGTGTGGTGGATGGTGACGGCCGTATTGTCGGCAAAGCGCGGATTGATCTTTCCGGCGCGCTCTTGGTCTGAGACTTTAAACGCCCGTTGACCCGAAGCCGCCGGCGCCACGCGCTGTCTCATCGAGGTCGTCCACCGCCAGCCAAGAAATTTGCATGACAGGCGCGATCACCATTTGCGCAATCCGATCGCCGCGTTTGACGGCGAAATCCGTATCGCTGAGATTGACCAGAATGACTTGGATCTCGCCGCGATAATCGGAATCTATGGTGCCGGGCGCGTTTGCAATTGTGATCCCGCTTTTCAGCGCGAGGCCGGAGCGGGGGCGCACCTGCGCTTCTAGAGTCTGCGGCAAGGCGATGGCGAGGCCGGTGGGGATGGCGCGCCGTGCGCCGGGTTTCAGCACGATGGTTTCCTCTGCGCCGATCGCGGCGGTGAGATCCATGCCCGCCGAACCCGTGGTTTGATAGGATGGCAGCGGCAGTTCGCCATGATGCGGGAGGCGTTTGATTGCGATTTTCGACGTCACGGCGCGGCTCCTATCCGGCGCTTATAACGCCTTCGGCGGTTTGACTGAAACGATTCCGCGCCTTGGGGAAGGCCGCCGCATTGCGTGCTTATTCCCGCCGGCTCAGCGCACGCATTGGCGTTTTCAATCTGCGTCATGGTGAAAGAGTTCAAAAAAACCAAAACCGATCTTAAAAATCTCGGGGGGGATCGATGGATATGCTGCTCGCCGCATCCGGCATGCTTGGCGCTGCCTGCGGCGTTGGCATGTTCGCCGCCGTGACGTTCGGAAAAGTGCAGGCTGAGCAATTGTCCTTCTGTATTGTCAATGGAATCGGGTCGATCCTTATTCTGGTCGGATCCGCGCACGAATTCGACGCCGGCACGGCAGCGCAGGCATTGATCTGGGCGTTGGTGAGCTTCTTGGGTGCGCTCTGTGCTTTGCGTCGAAACGCAACGCCCGGCGGATCGAAAAACACAGCCCGCAGCGTCGCGGCGCAGGGATGGCGCTGCCCGTGCTGGCCGGCCGGCGTCCTTGTGGCCGATTTCGATCGTGGATCCAATCCGGCGCCCCAGCCATTTTGGGTGGTGAGTGCGCTCGTGTTCTGGGCTGGAGTGTTGGCGATCGCCCTTCTTTTATCCGGCGGCGTCGCGCCGGGCCAAACGCCCACCATCATGCAAGTGAGCCTTGGGATTCTCTATCTTATGGGGATATGGGTGAGCCTTAGTCGTAAATTGACGAGCGGCGCTGACGCTCGCCGGCCGCTTTTGGGGGGCGATCAAGCATCAGCAGCTTAAGGGCGGTCCGCTTTGGCGGCTCCAAGAGAAAGGGGCGCAAAAAGAAAGCGACCCGCGGTGCGCGCCGCAGCATCTCCAAGATTTACGGAACGGCGCATGAGCAGATCCAGATCGCTGACGTCTGTGAGCGACAAGACGCCCAGAGCGCCAAATGGGGCGATACGCTTGGCGAACAATAGCGCTTGATGCAAAGGCGGGCGGCGGGAGAATATATTTCTTGGCGCAATATCCATAGCTTAGAAAACCACCCCCGGAAGCTATCGACATCCAAAACCGCCGATGGCAATGCAGGAGCGGGGAGGAATTCAAATGAGCGTAGCCGCCACCGTCAACGGCAAAGCCGTGACCTTCGAGAGCGAACCGGACACGCCGTTGCTCTGGGCGCTCCGGGAGGAGCTAGGCCTTACCGGCACGAAATTCGGCTGCGGCGTCGCCGCCTGCGGCGCATGCACCGTGCATCTGGATGGCCGCACCCTGCGCTCCTGCTCTTTCCCGGTCGGCGACGCCGCCGGCAAGTCCATCACCACAATCGAAGGCGTGAAATCCGCTGATGGCGCCCTCCATGCCGTGCAGCAGGCCTGGATTGAGGCGCAGGTCCCGCAATGCGGCTATTGCCAGTCCGGCCAGATCATGGCGGCGATCGATCTGATCAATCGCGTGCGCAAGCCCACGCCGGCGCAAATCGACGAAGCGATGAGCAATATCTGCCGCTGCGGCACCTATAATCGCATTCGCACCGCGATCCTGACAGCGACAGGGCAGGCCGCCGATTCTTTGGCGAAGGGAGAGTCGCTATGAAAATCCGGCGCAGATATTTCCTGTTCGGCGCGGCGGCGGTTGCGGGCGCGGGTGCATTCGGCATCAAATGGGCGGATGGCGATGCGCGCCGGGACGCCATCGCGGCGATTGCGGGCGACGGCGAAGCCGGCTTTGCGGCTTGGCTGAAAATCGCGCCCGACGATATTGTCACGGTTTATTCTCCGACCATCGATTTCGGTCAGGGCTCGCACACCGCTTTGGCGCAGATGGCCGCCGAAGAACTCGATGCGGATTGGAGTAAAGTGCGCGTCGAACAAGCGCCCGCTTTGCCCGGCTTCGCAACGACGGCTTTAATCCAGGGCTTCGCCAACGAGATGGGCGGGTTGGGCGATAAGGCGCCGCAATCCTTGCTGTCCATGGCGGCGCGCAGCTTTCCAATCCAGCTCACGGGCGGTTCTTCTTCCGTCCGCTTCATTGGTAATCTGGCGATGCGCAAGACCGGCGCCGCCGCGCGTCATGCGTTGCTGGAGGAAGCTGCGGCGCGCTGGGACGCACCGGTATCGGAACTTACAACGGCGAACAGCCGGGTCACGCACGCCGCAACAGGCCGTTCGCTGCGCTATGGCGAGATTGCCGTCGCCGCGGCGGCGCGCAATTTGCCGGACGATCCCAAACTCAAGGATCCAAGTGCGTATCGTCTGATCGGCCAACCGACACCGCGTCTGGACATCCCATCCAAAGTGGACGGCTCCGCGCAATATGGGATGGACGTTTCGCTGCCTGATATGCGCGTGGCGACCATCATGATGGCGCCGGTGCGCGAAGGAAAACTGAAAGCCGTCGATGAAAAGCCGGCGCTCGCCGTGCCTGGCGTTGAAAAAGTGGTGAAGCTTGAAGACGCCGTGATCGTTGTCGCTAAGGGTTATTGGCAGGCGACGAAAGGACTTCAGGCTTTGTCGCCGGAATTCACCGACGGCGGCCACGCGGCGCTGAGTTCTACGGCGATCTATGAGGCGCAGGACAAATTGCGCGGCGAAGGCAAGCCAACCAACAAAGCGGGAAAGGGCGATGTCGATTCCGTTTTCGAGGCCCCTGGCGCCCGCATCGTCGAAGCCAATTATCGGATGCCCTTCGTCCATCACGCGATGATGGAGCCGTTTGCGATGACGGCGCACCACAAGGACGGCAAGCTCGAAGTCTGGGTTGGTCTGCAGGACCCGCTCGCGGTGCGAAAAATGGCCGCGGATGCGGCGAAGCTGCCGGTGGATTCGGTGATTGTGCATCCCCTGATCATGGGCGGCGGTTTCGGACGGCGTTTCCCGGAGAAGTGCCAGATCGTTACGCAAACCGTATTGTTGGCGATGCAGTGTCCGTGGCCTGTGAAGCTCATCTGGAGCCGTGAGGAAGAAATCCAGCACGGCGCGTATCGCTGCCAGTCGTCGGGCCATTTGAAAGCGGCGCTCGATTCTTCCGGCAAGATTGCGGCCTGGCGCACGGATTACGTGCAGCGCGACAATGCCGAGTTCGAATGCAAATTCACCTATGCCGTGCCGATAACGTCGCGGCGGCACTTCCTTTACACGACCAATCAGGATGATGGGCCGCTGCGGTCCGTGAACTCGACGCAGATGGGCTTCTACAATGAATCCTTCATTGATGAACTGGCGCATGCAGCAGGTCAGGATCCCTATCTGTTCCGCCGCGCGCATCTTCCCGATGGGTCGCGGCATCAGCGCGTGCTGGATGAATTGGCAAAGCGCAGCAATTGGCAAACGTCGCCGCCGGCTGGCGTGGGGCGCGGCATGGCGCTGGTGGAATCCTTCGGCTCCATTGTCGGTCAGGTGGTTGAAGCGTCAGTGCGCGAGGACGGCTATCCGCGCATTCACAAGGTCACCGCCGTCGTCGATTGCGGCACGGTCGTCAATCCATTGAACGCTGAAGCGCAGATCCAAGGCGGCGTCATCATGTCGTTGTCCATGGCGATGGGCGAAGAGATCACACTGGAAAACGGCGCAGTGACCCAGACGAATTTTGGGGATTATCCGATCCTCAAGCTGGCGGATGCGCCGCCTGTCGTCGACGTGCATTTCCTGCTGAGCGATGCGCCGATGGGCGGTATCGGCGAACCGGGCGTGCCGCCTGCGACGCCGGCCCTCGCCAACGCTATTTTTGCAGCGACGGGAAAGCGCATTCGCACCTTGCCGATCCGCGATCAGGCGAAGAAAGCCATGGCGATCTGATTGCAGCCTAAGGTGCGCGCTTAACCCAATGCGGCGGCGATCCGTTTTGCCAGCGCATCCGCCGCTGCGTCTTTGTTCATGCGCGGCAGGCGTTCGGCGCCGGTTTTGGTGAGGATGACGATCTCGTTTTCGTCGCCGCCCATCACGCCCAGCGCGCTGCCCACATCGTTGGCGACGATCCAGTCGCAGCCCTTTTTCGCGAGCTTTATTTGCGCGTGCGCTTCGACGTCGTTGGTTTCGGCGGCGAAGCCGACCACCAGTTTTGCACGCGATTTGCCGGCCTTCGACAGCGTCGCGAGGATATCCGGGTTTTCTTCCAGCTTGATTGGCGGCGGGCCGTCTGCGCCCTTTTTGATCTTGATCGACGCCGTATCGGCAGGGCGCCAATCCGCGACGGCGGCCACGCACACGACGATATCGAGGCCGCTTTCAGCCTGCGACGCCGCCAGCATTTCGCGCGCGGTCTCGACATGCACCGTGCGCAGACCGTCAGGATCTTTCAGCGCGGTTGGGCCTGCAACCAGCGTCACATCTGCGCCGAGCCGCGCCAGCGCGCGGGCGATCGCATAACCTTGTTTGCCTGAGGAGCGATTGGAGATGAAGCGTACGGGATCAAGCGGCTCGACTGTGGGGCCTGCGGTGATCAGCGCTTTCTTGCCGGAGAGCGGGCCTTTGGACTCTGCGCCCAGCGCTTTTTCTATCGCGGCGAGAATTTCAGCGGGCTCGGATAGGCGGCCATAACCGAACTCGCCGCAGGCCATGGCGCCTTCATTGGGACCCACGAACAAAGCGCCACGCGCTTTCAGCGTGGCGATGTTCGCTTGCGTCGCCGGGTGATCCCACATGCGCACGTTCATGGCGGGTGCATAGAGCACTGGCTTATCGGTGGCGAGGAGCGTGGTGGAGGCGAGATCGGAGGCCAAGCCATTTGCGGCTTTGGCGATCAGGTCGGCTGTTGCTGGCGAGACGACGACGAGATCGGCCGAGCGCGAGAGTTCGATATGGCCCATCTCGGCTTCATCGGTCAGCGAGAAGAGGTCTTCATAGACTTTGTCTTCGGTAAGCGAGGCAAGAGACAGCGGCGTCACGAATTGCTTGCCCGCCGAGGTCAGAATGGCGCGCGTGTTGATGCCGGCTTTGGCGCAGAGGCGCACCAATTCCAGGCTTTTGTAAGCGGCGATGCCGCCGCCGACGATGAGAAGGATACGCCGCTGGCTCATGACAGGCCCTGTGCAGATATATTGGCAAGGATCGCGCCCGCCGCTGCGCTGGCGGCGGCGAGGCCGATGCCCAGCGCCCACCATCCGAAGGTAGAGGGCGTTTTCTTGGGTTTGCTCAATTCAAGATGCGCCAGGCGTTGCTCGATGCGGTCAACGGCCTCGGGCAAGCGGCGTAGGGCCGCCGCGGCGCCGGTGGCGTCATTGAAGACTTTCCGCACCCGCGCGGCGGGGCCAAGCTCGTTGGTGATCCAACGCTCCACCACAGGTCGGGCGATGTTCCAAAGATCGAGCTGGTGATCGAGATTGCGGCCCATGCCTTCGACCTGCGCCATGGTCTTTTGCAAGAGGACGAGTTCGGGGCGCAGATGCATGCCGAATTGCGCGGTGACGTCGAAAAGCTGCAGCAGGACCCGCGCCATGGAAATACGATCGGCGGTCTTGCCCTGCAGCGGCTCGCCGACGGCGCGTAGCGCCAGTGCGAAATCGTCCACGCTCTTGTCGGGTGTTATATAGCCTGCGTCGAAATGTACTTCCGCGATGCGGCGATAATCGCGTTTGATAAAGCCCCAAAGAATCTCCGCCAGATAGCGGCGCTCCATGGGGCCGATGCGGCCCATGATTCCGAAATCGACGGCCCAAAGTTTGCCGTCACGGCCGAGGATGAAATTGCCCTCATGCATGTCGGCATGGAAAAAGCCGTGATCGAGCGCTGACGCAAGGAAGCCTTGCACCAGTTTGCGCGCGAGCAGTTTTTTGTCGGCGCCCGCGCGCGTGAGTGCAGCTTCGTCCGACAAGGGAATGCCGTCGATCCAGTCTGTCGTGGCCACGCGACGGCCCGAGCGGCTCCAATCGACTTTCGGCGCCCAGAGGTGTCCATCTTTTGCGAGGATCTCCCGAAACTCGTCCGCCGCCGCAGCTTCGATGCGAAGATCGATTTCTTTCAGCGTGGCGCCCGCCACTTCGGCGACAAAGGCGCGGGGCTCCAGGCGGCGCGCGGCGGGAACGAAACGATGGGCGATATTCGCAGCGAGGCGCAGGCTTTCCAGATCGTTGGCGACGGCGCGTTCGACGCCAGGGCGCAAGATCTTCACAGCGCGCGCGCCGCCATCGGCAAGGACGACGCGATGAATTTGCGCGATTGAGGCCGCGGCTGCTGCTGCGCCGAGATTTGGGAAAAGGCGGGCGGCCTCTTCAGGGCCGAATTCGGCGATAAGGGCGGCGCGGGCTTCCGTTTCCGGAAATGGCGGCACGCGATCTTTCAGGCGCGCCAGTTCGGCGGCGGCGTCCACGCCCACGAAATCGGGGCGGGTCCCCAGCATTTGACCGAATTTGATCCAGACGGGACCCATGCTCTCCAAAGCCACGGCCAAACGCGCGCCATGGGAGCCGGACCGGTCAGAACTGAACAGACGTAGGACGTCGCCGAGCCAGCGGCCCGGGGCGGGGAGGCGGCTTCGGAACTCTTTAGGCAGCAGGGCGTCGTGGCGCGTCAGGGTGATCCCTGCGCCGATCAAACGCGCGCTTGCTCCAACAACGCCCATGGGCGTTCGTCCTCTAAACTCTGTAGCCCCAGTGCAAAGCCGTCACGCCGCCGGTCAGGTCCATGTGCTCAACCTTTGCGAAGCCAGCCTTTTGCATCATCGCCGCAAAGTCTTTTTGTTTCGGAAAGCGGCGAATGCTTTCAGCCAGATAAGTGTAAGAGTCTGAATCTTTAGCGACTATTCCGCCCATAAAGGGCAGAATCTTGAACGAATAAACATCATAGCCGGGCTTTAAGGCCGCGTTTGGATGGGAAAATTCCAGGCAGACGAAGCGTCCTCCCGGCTTTAGCACCCGGCGAATGTCGGCCAGAGCGGCGGGGATATCTGTCACGTTGCGAATGCCGAACGCGATGGTGGCGGCGTCGAAGGTCTTGTCCCCAAAGGGTAATTTTTGCGCGTCGGCGCACAGGCGCTCCAGTGGTTTGTCGCCTTCGTCTTTGTTTTTCTGAAGTTTTCCTTCCAGCAACATTGCATGATTGATGTCGCTGGCGATGATGAAGGTCTCAGCCTCCAAACCGCGCCGTTTGCCGGCCGCCCGCGCGCGCTTGGCCATCCGGCGGGCGATGTCGCCGGTGCCTGAGGCCAGATCGAGGATGCGCTCGCCCGGCTGGGGGTTGACGCGATCGGCCATGATGTCCTTCCAAATCCGATGGATTCCCAAGGACATAACGTCATTCATGACGTCGTAATTCTTGGCCACGCTATCGAAGACGGCGCGGACCTTCCCCGCCTTTTGGCTGCGCGGGACCTCCGAGAAGCCAAACGACACCAAATCCTCGGCTCTATCGTCGACTTTGGCGTTTTTTGGAGCGGGATCAGAGTTTTGCTGGAGCGCGGACATGCGCAGAACATAGCCCTCCTGGCGTGCAGCGGCTATAGAGTCCAAGTGATGAGGCGATGATGCGGACGTTAAATGCCTGAATTGCCGGAGGTTGAGACCGTTCGGCGCGGTCTGGAGCCCCATATGGCCGGCCGCCGGATCCTGTCCGCAGAGGCGCGCCGGAAGGATCTGCGCTGGCCGTTGCCTTTGGATCTGAATGAAAAGCTGGCCGGCCGGCGTGTCGTGAAGCTGGATCGAAGGGCCAAATATATTCTGGCCGCGCTCGATGACGGTCAGACAATAATCTTACATTTGGGGATGACGGGCCGTTTGCTTGTGCGTCAGGCGCTTGAGACTTGGGCGCCAGGGGATTTCTACAACGCAATAGCGCCCAATGGCGCTCATGATCACGTCGTCATCCGGATGGATGGCGCGGACATTGTTTTCAATGACGTCCGAAGGTTTGGATCACTCCATCTTGCGGCGCCGGGCGACCTTGAAAACCATTTTCTAATCAATAAACTAGGTCCTGAACCCTTGGGGAATGAATTCAATGGTCCGAGCCTTTGGGAGAGCCTGAAAGGCCGCAAGACCCCCATCAAATCAGCCCTATTGGACCAGTCTTGCGTGGCCGGGCTGGGGAACATCTATGTCTGCGAAGCTTTGCACCGGGCAGGGATATCGCCGCGCCGGAAGGCCGCCAGTATTGGCGCCGTTCGGGCGGAAAAGCTGGCCCAGGAGATTAAAACGGTCCTGGCTGAGGCCATCCGGTATGGGGGCTCGACTTTACGCGACTTTGCCCATGCTGACGGCCAAGCCGGCGGATTTCAGGAGCGATTTTTGGTTTATGCCCGGGAGGGGGCCGGTTGCGAAAAGCCGGATTGCGGCGGGGTTGTAAGCCGTATTGTCCAATCGGGCCGGTCGACCTTCTTTTGCGGCGCCTGTCAAAGATAGCCTCATTCCGAAAAATGAGACGATGCTTGCCTTATTCGCTGATTGACGCTGCGGAAAGCTACTGGTAATCCCCCGCCTCCCGCTGTTGCGGAAAGAAGGAATACTCGACATGGCGAACACCCGTTCGGCCAAAAAAATGGTCAACAAAATCGCGGCGCGCACTGCCGTAAATCAAGCGCGTCGTTCGCGCGTGCGCAGCTTTGTGCGCAAGGTCGAAGAAGCGATTGAATCTGGCGACTATGCTGCGGCGAAGGCTGCGCATCACGACGCTGAGCGCGAATTGATGCGTTCTGCGACGAAGGGCGTCGCGCACAAGAAGACGAGTTCGCGGAAAGTTTCGCGTCTCGCTCAACGCGTAAAGGCGTTGTCCGCGAAAGCGTGATGACGTCCGTTCAGTCGCGGTGCATCGAACGCCTATGCGATGATAATTTCAGACTGACTCAGTCAAATTTTTTCGATATTAAAGTGGTCATTCGCGGTCATCGCGAGTGGCCATTTTCTTTGTGCGTCATGCGTATTTTCTGCATGATTGGTCGGCGAATAATCGCGACAAAATGGGCCACAAAAAAAAGATATGGGCTTGTTTTTGGAAAAACCGTTGGCATTCCGAAGTCAACGTCGTGCTCATGTTGAGCAAACGTGAAGTCAAGAAAAACCCGTCTTCGTTTTGTCATTTTCGACCTTTCGAGGACGCCTCGTAGGCGCTAGAATAATCCCGTCGCGCGAATTCATCCGCTCGCTGATTATCTGGTCCTCCCCGCAGCTTTGTGTTGCAGTTCATGGTCTAGGTGATCGCTTTTGCCGGATTTTCGCCGTGGATTTTCTTGAGGGCAAAAGGGGATACTCTGAATGGATAAAGAAACCTCTGAACGAGGTGCGCCGACCATGCGTGGTGGGCAAGCCATTTGGAAGCAGGTGAAGGACATCCTTCGCGCGCGCTTGGGTGAAGCGCTTTACCGGTCGTGGATCGAGCCGTTGAAGTTGCATAATGAAAATGGCGCTGTTCAATTGGTGGCGCTGACGCAGTTTGTACGCGATCGCGTGCGCTCCGAATATCTGAACGAGATCCAGACGCTTTGGGCTGAACGCGATGCGGATGGCGCCACTGTCGCTGTCATCGCGATCAATGAGATCAGTGCGGATGCGCGTGCCTTGCTTTTAGAGGGCGCAGCTGAAGCAGAGGCGGCGGAACAATCCCGCCAAGGCGCGCAAGGTTCAGCGCGCGTCATCGAGATGCAGCGCGGCCCATCGCCACGGATGACGTTCGACGATCTGGTCGTTGGCGCTTCCAACCAGTTGGCGGTTTCGGCTGCGCGCGGCATGGCGCAAGGCGAAGGCGTAACGCGCACGCTATTCGTGTACGGATCACATGGTTCGGGCAAGACGCATTTGGCGCATGCTGTTTGGCATTTGTCTTTGCAAAAGCCTGAAACGGCTCGTGTGGCTTACTTGTCTGCAGAGCAATTCATGTCGCGTTTTGTAAATGCAGCGCGCTTTGGTGAAATGAACGCCTTTAAGGAAATGGTCCGGGGCGCTGATGTTTTGATCATCGACGACCTTCACGTGATCGCGCGTGAACAGCGCAAGGGCACGCAAGAAGAGTTCTTCTTCACGCTCAACGAATTCGCCATCGATGGCCGTATGGTGGTTTTGACGTCTGCGCTCAGCCCGGCCGAATTGCCGGAACTGGATGCACGCGTGCGCGCCAAATTGGCGGGCGGCATCGTCTGTGCGATCGGCGAGCCTGATTTCGAGCACCGGTGTTCTATCGTCGCGAAGAAGGTGAAGGAATTGGCGGCGACGTCCGAGGGCTTTTTGATGAGTCAGCGGATGATTGAATATGTGGCGGGCGCCGTTCGCGGCAATGGCCGAGTGTTGGAAGGCGCTTTGGCGCAGATTCACTTGCACTCTGATCGTGGTCAGCGTCCGGTTACAATAGAACTGATCGATAAGGCGATTGCCGAGACGGTCGGCGCGCTGCAACCAATTCCGCGTGTCGACACCATTATTCGTGTTGTCGCCGATGACGCCGGGTTGACGCCAGATGATCTCATCTCGCCTTGCCGTAAGCGTCCTTTCGTGAACGCCCGGCACATTGCGCAATATTTCGCACGCAAGATGGCCAAGAAGTCCTTCCCTGATATTGCGCGTCGTTTTGGCGGGAGAGATCATGCGACGATCATGCATGGCGTCAATAAGATCGAGAGTCGGATGGCGGAAGATCCGACGTTCGCGCGGTCTTTGACGGCGCTTGAAAAACGCATTTGGGATGCGTCTTCTAAGCACTGAGGTTTGGGGGATACTGCTTTAGACCCGTTCTTGTTTTGAGTGCTAAAACTCAATCGGGATCAAAAATGGGCCTGCACTTTTGGTGCGCGCCGCTCTTATCCTCTCGGATTGTTTTCCGGTCGGAGGAGGCGGTTTGGCGGTGGGGGAAGTGAAGGGCGGTCCAGCTTATGGCTGGGCCGCTTCTTCGTTATTGGGGGCAAGGTTCCTCCTTGATGGGCATGGGCTAATTAAGTGTTTGCGCCTGGAAAATTTGCGCTAATCTCAGTGTCCGCTGAGTCCTGATGCGCCGTTTGGCGCGCAGAGGCTTTTGTGGGCGAGTGGGCGGCAATGCTGCGGGCGAAGGCGTCCGGGCTGCGGCGCATTCGGGGGAAAATCACTTTAGGTCCTGTCCGCCCAATGAAATTATCGATTGAACGCGCTGCTCTTTTGAAGTGTATCAGCCATGTCCAAAGCGTTGTGGAGCGGCGGAACACAATTCCCATTCTTTCCAACATCCTGATCAGCGCTGAGGATGGCGCCGTGAGGTTGTCGGCGACTGATTTGGACATTGAAATTACGGATTCCGTGGCGGCGAAGGTGCAAACGCCCGGTGCGCTCACGGCGCCGGCGCATACACTCTATGAGATCATTCGCAAATTGCCTGACGGTATGGACGTCAAGCTGGAGGTGGCTCCGGCGGAACAGCGCTTGAGCCTTGTCGCGGGGCGCTCGCGTTTTGCACTTCCTGTCATGCAGGCGTCTGACTTCCCTTTGATGAAGTCCGAAGGTTACAAATCCACGTTCATGATCGACAGGTCGGATCTGGCGCGTTTGATCGGTAAGACCCGGTTTGCGATTTCGACCGAAGAAACGCGGTACTATCTCAACGGCATTTATTTCCATGTCGCGACGGACAAAGGCGGCGCTTTGTTGCGCGCTGTGGCCACCGACGGCCATCGTTTGGCGTTGGCTGAACAAGAAGCGCCAAGCGGCTCTGAGGGCATGCCGCCGGTTATCTTGCCGCGAAAGACCGTGGCCGAACTTAGCCGTCTTCTCGACGATTCAAACGGCGAAGTCGAAGTGTCCGTATCTGAATCGAAGGTAGCCTTTACGTTGGGCGATGCGCGCATCGTATCGAAAGTGATCGAGGGCGCGTTCCCCGATTATGGTCGCGTCATTCCGCGCGATAATCAGCGCATTATGCGTGTTGAAAACAAGATCTTCGCGCAGGCTGTCGATCGCGTCGCCACTGTTTCGGCTGAAAAGTCCCGTTCGGTGAAGATGACGCTGGACGCCGATCGCGTGACTCTGACCGTGAATAACCCAGAAACTGGTTTGGCTACGGAAGAAATCGCCGCGACTTGTCCTGCGGAGGCGTTCGAAATCGGCTTCAATGCGCGCTATCTGCTGGACGTGTCTGAACAGGTTGCGGGCGATGAAGCGCAGTTCGAGTTCGGCGACCCTGCGTCTCCCACGCTGGTGCGCGACTTGAAGGATCCGCACGCTTTGTTTGTGCTGATGCCGCTGCGCGTTTGACCGTCGACGCTTCGCCGGCGCAATTGCCCATCGCCGCACCTGAAGATGGACGGGCCGCTTGGTTGCGCCGTTTGTCGATCACAGACTTTCGGAATTATGCGCGCCTCGATCTGACCCTCGATAACCGGCCGGTGGTTTTGTTTGGGTCGAATGGTTCGGGTAAGACAAATATTCTTGAGGCGATTTCTCTTTTGGGGCCTGGGCGCGGCATTCGCGGCGCGGCGCTGTCTGAGATTGGCCGCCGGCAACCAGAGGAATTGGAGGGGCGCGCTTGGGCGTCCTCGGCGATCCTCGTCAATTCCGCCGGCGATGATACGCGATTGGGTGTTGGTATCGAGCGCACAGACACGGGAGGTTTTCGTCGTGTGGCGCAGCGCGACGGCCGCCCTGCGGGCCCGCAGGAATTGGCGAGTGAGATTCGGATTGTTTGGCTCACGCCGGCGATGGATCGTGTATTTGCGGAGAGCGCCTCTGAACGGCGTAAGTTTTTCGATCGCTTGGTGATGGCGCATGCACCAGAGCATGGCGCGGTCGCCGCCGCCTACGAACGCGCCATGAAGGCGCGTCAGAGGCTTCTGGACGAGGATCGGCGCGACCGGGCATGGCTTGAGGCGCTGGAGACCGAAATGGCGTCCCATGGCGTTGCCTTGGCGGCGGCGCGACTGGAAGTGCTGGGCCGGTTGCAAACCGCGATCGATGCGCGGGGAGACGGTCCTTTTCCACAGGCGGACCTCGCGCTCGAGGGCGCGTTGGAGGCGGCTTTGGCGGAAGGCCGGACGGCGGGCGAAATCGAGGACGAATTCATCAAAACCTTGGCCAATGTACGTCCCCGCGACGCCGCCGCAGGGCGTGCTTTGGACGGCCCCCACAGATCTGACGTGAAAGCGCGTCACAGGGCTAAAAACATGCCTGCGGAACAGTGCTCCACTGGCGAGCAAAAGGCCATTTTGGTTGCTGTGACCTTGGCCAATGCCCGCGCTTTGGGGCCCGGCGGATTAGGGCTCAACGGACGCGCGAATCCGTTATTATTATTGGATGAAGCGGGTGCGCATTTTGACGACAAACGACGCGCCGCACTCTATAATGAACTGGCGATTTTGCCGGGGCAGGCATGGCTTACAGGGGCGGATGAATCTTTGTTCGAATCCTTCGCCGGCGCCGCCCAATTCATTGAGGTCTCGGACGGAAAAATCCGCCCGATCTGACGCTCCAACATTGAGGGAATGCAACGGATGAGCGAAACACCCGCTCCCAATCCGGAATATGGCTCGGACTCGATTCGAGTCCTAAAGGGCCTCGACGCCGTGCGTAAGCGGCCGGGCATGTATATCGGGGACACCGATGACGGTTCTGGCCTGCACCACATGGTGTACGAGGTTGTCGATAACGCCATTGACGAAGCCCTCGCGGGACATTGTGACCGCGTTATCGTCACGTTGTATGCGGATGGTTCCGCCGAGGTCGAAGACAATGGCCGCGGCATCCCAACGGATATTCACGAAGAAGAAGGCATTTCCGCCGCTGAACTCGTGATGACGCAGCTGCATGCGGGCGGCAAGTTTGACCAGAACTCCTACAAGGTTTCCGGCGGTCTGCACGGCGTCGGCGTGTCCGTTGTAAACGCCTTGTCGAGCTGGCTTGACCTTACGATTTGGCGGAACGGCGAGGAGCATGGCATGCGCTTCCGCATGGGCGACGCCGAGGCGCCTTTGGTGCGGCGTGGCGATGCGCCGAATGAGGATACCGGCAAGCAAAAGCGCGGCACATGTGTGCGCTTTCTTCCGTCGACGGAAACCTTCACGATGGTCGAGTTCGACCGCAAGACGCTTGAGCACCGCCTGCGGGAACTCGCCTTTTTGAATTCCGGGGTAAAAATCGTGTTCCGCGATCTGCGGGGGCCGGAGCCGTTCGAAGAAATCATGGCCTATGAGGGCGGCATCGCTGCTTTCGTCGTGCACCTCGACCGCAATCGGCACGCATTGATCGGCGATCCAATTTCGGTGACGGGTCAGCGCGACGGCGTGGTGGTTGAAGCGGCGCTGCAATGGAACGACGGTTACGCTGAGGCGGTGCATTGCTTTACCAACAACATCCCGCAACGCGATGGCGGCACGCACTTAGCCGGATTCCGCGGCGCGCTGACGCGCGTCATCAATTCCTATGCGACGTCGAGCGGTATCGCAAAAAAGGACAAAGTCGACATTACGGGCGATGACGCCCGCGAAGGTCTGACATGCGTTTTGTCGATCAAGGTGCCCGATCCAAAATTCTCGAGCCAAACGAAGGACAAGCTTGTTTCGTCCGAAGTGCGGCCCGTCGTGGAAGGCGTTCTGGGCGAGACTCTGGCGCGTTGGTTTGAAGAAAATCCCGCGCCCGCCAAGGCCGTGATGGCCAAGATCGTGGAAGCGGCGGCGGCCCGTGAAGCGGCCCGGAAAGCGCGCGAGTTGTCCCGGCGCAAGACGGCGCTCGACGTTGCGTCGTTGCCGGGCAAACTGGCTGACTGCCAAGAGCGCGATCCAGCGAAGTCCGAAATCTTCATCGTCGAGGGCGACTCTGCGGGTGGTTCGGCGAAGCAAGGTCGTAATCGGGAAAACCAGGCGGTGCTGCCATTGCGCGGTAAAATCCTGAATGTCGAACGTGCGCGCTTCGACAAGATGCTGAGCTCGGACTCAATTGGAACGCTGATCACCGCGCTGGGCGCGGGCATTGGGCGCGATGAGTTCAATATCGACAAGCTGCGCTATCACAAGATCATCATCATGACGGACGCCGATGTCGACGGCGCGCACATCCGGACGCTTTTGCTGACTTTCTTCTACCGGCAGATGCCGGAGCTCATTGCGCGCGGCCACATCTATATCGCTCAACCGCCGCTTTATAAGGCGACGAAGGGACGCTCTGAGCGTTATTTGAAGAATGACGCGGACCTTGACGATTACCTCGTCAATGAAGGGTCCGAGGGCGCAGTGCTGCGCCTCAGTTCCGGCGAGGCCATCGGCGGCGAAGATTTGCGCCGTTTGGTGCGTGAAGCGATCACCGTGAAAGCTTTGATGGCGCGTCTGTCTGTACGGACGCCAGTTTTCGCGCTGGAGCAAGCCGTGATCGCGGGCGCTTTTGCGACGGATGCTGGTGAAGTGGCGGCCGGTCGCGCCGCCGCGCGCATGAATCGGTTTGCCGAAGAAGGTGATGCGCACTGGGAAGGCGTTATCGATGAGAATGGCGTTCACCTCAGACGGATTGTCCGCGGCGTCCCTGAGCAAATTTCCATTGATCGCGCTTTGATTACTTCGGCCGACGGCCGCAAATTGGCCGAGCGCGCCACAGCCCTGCACGAGACGTACGACCAAGAAGCGACTTTGCACTACAAGGATAAAGAAACGCTCATTCATGGGCCGCTGTCGATGCTGGAGGCGATTTTCGCTGCTGGCCGCAAGGGCATCGCCATTCAGCGCTACAAAGGCTTGGGTGAAATGAACGCGGAGCAATTGTGGGAAACCACGTTGGATCGAGACGCCCGCGTCCTTCTACAAGTCCGCGTCGATCATGCCGACGAAGCTGATGACATGTTCTCCAGGCTTATGGGTGACGTCGTCGAGCCGCGCCGCGAGTTCATCCAAGAATTTGCCTTGGATGCGGAGGTCGACGTTTAATCTTTGATGTTGATCGTTCGAGGCACTGGGTCTTAAACGCGCCAATGCGTTGAATTTTAGCGCTCTGGAAGTTCCATCGGCATATGCGCGTTGTGGTCTTCAATCGCCTTTACAAGTGCTTGCGCGGCAGTGTGCAGGGTATTGATGTTGGCGCTATCGTCGCGATTGCGGGGGTTCATTGAATCCAGCCGCACATTGCCGCACACTTCAATTAGGCTGCCGTCTTTGATCAGGGTGTTTGTCCTGCGGCGCACGGTTTCGCGCGATAGTCCGGTTTTGTCGGCGATCGCCCTGCGCGACATGGTCAAATAGACGTGATCCGGTACTTCCGCCTGATTTAAGCACCGGGCTGAAATATGCGGATCGGTCACAAGATTGCGCAGCGTGTTGTGCAGCACACAGGCCATGATCCAGACAGATTCAAGGTCGCGTTTGCTCGTCGAGGTGACCGAGAATAAACAATCCAACAGCCTTTGACAGGCCGCATAGGCAGCGCCCCGCAAGGTCTTTAGGTCCATGGGTGGTCTTGTCCGTCGATTGGCGTCATGAGGGGGAATTGGCCCAGCGTCGGGCGTAGTAATATGCGCCGGCGCCATTACGCCGCCGGCATGCGGCCGTTTGTGCGGATGAAACTCCGCCCTGATGGGCTCACCCATGATTTCCCCCAAAGGGCTCACGAATGCGCGAACCATCTCCTTGTGTTTGGCCCCTACTTATTTGCGTATCATACTCAATCTCGCGCTGTGTGCTGAGTGCCCAATTGGGTGCTTGCAATTGTTTGTTTTGAAAAAATATCAATTTAAACAAGTAATAAGATCTATTTTTGGTGGGGGTGGCGCCTCGCGCATGACCCAAATTGGGTCGACAAATCAACCAAACGCCGTCGGGCGAATTTAGAAAAAATTTCCGAACTATCAGCAAAATGCCGATCTCAATCGGTCGAAGCCCGGTCGTGGGATCCGTTCATGGATTTGCCGGGGGCTGCTCAGGGTATGCCGGAATGCTGCAAAAGTTCAGAAATGCGCCGATTATCGTCGCGGACGAGCACGGTCACATTAAGCGCTTGGTCATCGAGATTCTTCGCACCGAAGGATTCAACAATGTCTATGCCGTACGTGACGGTGAGGAATTGCTGACCAAGGTGGTTGAATGCGCTCCGAAAGTCGTTCTCACCATGGTGGGCTTGCCGAAGGTCTCGGGCATAGAATTCGCGCGGACGATCCGTCACGGTTACCAAACGGTAAGCCGGTCGCTGTCCATTATTGTGATGACTGCTCAACCCATAAATAGCGGTCTTGACGATATGCGTAAGGCAGGCGTCGATGAAGTCTTAGTGTGCCCGTTTTCCGCTAGCGCCCTTATGGCGCGCTTGGAATCTGTTTTGCTGCGCCCACGCCGCTTCATTGAAAGCGCGAATTATCGTGGTCCCTGCCGGCGCCGGAAGATGATCGAAGAATATGGCGGGCCCATGCGGCGGTTTATCGATCCAATCGACGATAATAAATCCGAGCCATGGGAAGCCGAGAGCAACCGTGCTTTGGCGCGTTTGTGCGTCGAAAAAATTAGCCAGATGAGCGCAGACGTTACGTCCGGCGACCGGCGTAAATTGCGCGAAATTTATGCGGCGACTCAAGACACAGAACAATTGGCCGATGATGTGCAAGATAAGCAATTGGGCGATTCCGCTCGCTCGCTCAGCCGTTACATTGTTGCGCTGGGGGCCAATGGGAATATCGATCCGGATGTGGTGAGCACACATATCGACGCGATGCAGAAGCTTTGCATCATGGGCAGTAATCATTCAGCCGCCCGCGAGAAATTGGTCGAGGGTCTCGCCGCCGTGGTGGATAAACGCTTGGGGCTCAGTGATGGCAACTTTGACGTCTCATCGTTGACGGTTGAAGGGATCAGCAAGGCTGCGGAATAAAAGCGGCGCGGGTTCATTTTTAAAGGCCAATCCGCTGCTGATGCGCGCTAAAAACGGTCTAGGGCTTCAGGTTTTCGATTTCCATATCGAGCAAAATCCCGGCGATGATCTTGTCGAGGATCAGCTTTACGCCGCGCTCTAGGTCTGAATTGGTCGAATAGTCCGCGGGTGCATAATAATCGACGCGCTGTTTGTCGAACAGCATGCGGCATTTATTTGATGACTCACCGGGCTTGAAGACTGCGACAGCATGGCCGCCATTTTTTCGCGTGACGGTAAAACTTGGCACGTCTGTGTCGCCATCGCCAAAATAGATCATCTGCGAAAACGGAATGGGTCGATCGTCGTCAGGCATGTGCTCATTGGCTGATCTGTTGAGGTCTTCGACGCCCTTGTTGATCCGAAACAGATATTGCGTCTTTGAGGTGTCGTTGACGAGGCGGTCGACGAAAGTCGCTTTGCCCCATTGGTCGTAATGGTAGGTGGAGGCGAAGACATTTTCGAATGCGCCGAAGATGGGGACGCCTTCTAGGATTTCCTTTAGCCCGGCTGAAATCACATAATGTTTAAGCGTCACGGCGCTTTTGGCGCGTTTGTGCACATGTGCGTTTACGCGTTCAAACCAAGTCTCTACGCCTTCGAATAATTTCACATGCTGGCCGAGATCGCGCATGTCTTCCCGTTTGATGGCCAGGCCGGCTTTGTCGATTTTTTCGAACATCAATCGCATATAGGTGAGGATGTCTTCGGCCTGATTTTTTTCAGCTGTCGCCCGTACTTCGGCCCAGAAGTCTTTTGGCGCGATGCCGAGTTTCGGCAGCACGGTGTATTCTTGCATGTTTGAAGGCGACAGCGTGCCGTCGAAATCATAGACCAGCGCGATCACTGGCCGTGCGATATGGCGAGAGGGCGAAGACTTGGCCATGTGCGCTTACGACGACGCGCCGGTATTGATCACGGGCTGCGCTTCCCGATCGGCGCAAAGCACCACCAGCAAATTGCTCGCAAGTTTCGTTTTGTCCTGCGGATCGAGCGTGACGATTCCGCGTTCGCTCAATTGGGTCATGGCGGTCTCGACCATGCCCACAGCGCCGGACACGATCAATTGACGCGCGGCGATGATGGCTTGGGCTTGCTGGCGGCGCAGCATGGCGTTGGCGATCTCCTGCGCATAAGCGAGGTGCATCAAATGCGCTTCGTCGACCGTGAGACCTGCGATGGAGATGCGGGTTTGTAGATCTTCCCGCAAGCGTGCGCCGACGACTTCCGCGTCCGCGCGCAATGTGGGTGCGCCGTCTTCGTCGTGATCGTAGGCGTAATGCCGGGCGACTTCGCGTAGTGCGGTTTCGATCTGGATATTCACAAAGTGCTGATAATCGTCGACGTCGAACAAGGCCTGCGCCGTGTCCGAGACGCGCCATACAATGTTCGCCGCGATCTCGATGGGATTACCGTTCTTGTCGTTCACTTTCAGCGTTTCGCTGGTGACGTTTCGAACGCGAAGCGAAACCTTCTGGCGTTTGTACCAGGGCAATATCCAACGTAAACCGGTGCGGCGGTCTGTGCCCTTGTAATTGCCGAAGAGCGTAATCGCTGCGCCTTCATTGGGTTGCAGCGCGTAAAATCCAGTGAGGGAGAAAAAAGCTCCGAGGGCGCACAATATGCCCAGCGGTCCGCCGCCACGCATGAAGAAAAAGATCGCCGCGACCAGCAGAGCGACGAAAACGATGAGCATCGTTCCGCCCGATGGTCCGCCGCCTGGTTTCTCCAAGGTTTTGTTGATGGCGCTACCGGTGTTCATGTTGGACCCCTCCCGCTGCGAATCGCCAGATCTGCGCCGCTAGTTTTGCAAGGTTTGGCGCTTCCGGCTAGAAGGGCCAAAGCGAGTGGAAGGAAATGCATGAGCAGGGCGGACGAGCTCTCAAAGGTTGTAACGCGATATCGCATGCTGGCGGCGGAGAATTATGTCCGGATCCGTACCTTGGCGGAGGCCATCCGCGATGGATTTTGCGTTTATCTTGGCGCCGATGGGCCGCCTTGTGTGCTGCTTGCGCCGCCGGTGGGGCCGTTCCAGCCTCGCGATTATGGGGACGCGGCGTTCACGGCTCCGCCGTCCGGTTTTCAGCCTCTGACGCCCATCACGTTCGGTCTCATCGTTCGCATCACCGCACAGGGGGATTGGCTACGCGTTGTGATGCGGTGCGCGAAGGAGGGGGAGACCTTCCGCCTCTCTATCGCCGATGGCGTCGATTATTCGTTTCGTCTGCCTTTGGCGGAAGGGGCGCCGCCTGATTTTTTAGAGGCGCTTTATGTGCATGTGACGGATTATTTCGCACGCGCCATCGACAGCTATGAACAGGGCGAATATGGCGACCAAGCGATTGGTTTTGACATTATGGGTCAAACCGCGAGCGAGGATGCTGCACCTCTTAAGCCGTGATGTTTAATCGATTGGCCATATAGGCGCGCGCTTTTCCAGAAACGCCGTCACGCCTTCGCGGCCGGCGGCGGAGACGCGTGCGTCGGCGTCGCGTTTCACCAAGTCGCGGGTCAAATTGTCGTCGCGCTTGTGGTGCGAGACATAGCGCATGGTTTCCTTGATGGCGCGCACGGTGGAGGGCGACGTCTCCAGCGCATGGCCGGTCAAACGCGACATCGCCGATTGCAACGCGGAATCGTCTTCGACGATTTCGCTGACGAGACCGAAATTCAAGGCTGTCTGCGCGTCCAGCGGCGCTGCGGACATTAAGAACCCGCGCGCATTGCGGACGCCCATGGATTCGATGAGGTACGGCATCATGTGCGCGGGGTTGAGGCCCAGTCGTGCGCCCGACACGAGAAATTGCGCGTCGGCCTTGGCGATCACCCAATCGGCGGCGGCGGCGAAGCTCACGCCGGCGCCTGCGACGAAGCCTTCGGCGGCGATCACAATGAGTTGCGGCAGCTCGTGCAGCGTTTTGATCAGGTGGGCGAGGGCTTGCGCGTCGGCCTCATTGTATTGGCGGTCATGGGTCGCTTGCGCCGACACCATGTCCAGATCCATGCCGGAGCAGAACGTGCCCTCGGCGCCTTTCAGGAACACGATGCGGACGTGATCGGCGCCCTGCAGCGTGTCGAATGCTTCCTGCAGCGCCTCGATCATCTCGAAGCTCAGCGCATTGCGCTTGGACGGCCGGTTGATGAGGACGACCGCGACGCCGTCCGGGGAGACGTCGAGTTCGATATGTTCACTGGCCATGGCGCGTCGCTTTCCGTTTGTTGCTGTTGTCAATCTAGGCAACCGGGGGCTGCAGCGCCAGTGCGGCCAGGTGCGCGGATTGGGTCATGTAAGATCGAAAGCAGGGTGGATTTTGTTGCTATAATGTTCTAAATGTTGCTTATGCCAACGATCGCCAGCTTCTATGGAATTACGATCTATATGTATTGGGCTGATCATGCGCCGCCTCATTTGCACGCGATTTATTCCGGCGAAGAGGCTAAGTTCGCAATCTTGACCGGTGAGTTGATCGAGGGTGATGTTTCGCGGCGAACCTCTCTTATTGTGCGGGAGTGGATAGCGTTACGCCGCGAGGCGTTGATGGAGAATTGGCAGAGGGGACAAGATCTGGTTCCCTTCGAGCGGATTGCGGGACCAACGGATGCCGATGTTGATCAAAATTCGTGAAGTGCGGCCGATTGACGGGCGCAAGCTTGCGATCCGGTTCTCGGATGGATCAAGCGGCGTGCATGATCTGTCTTGGCTGTTTGAGAAATCGGGGCCGATGCTGGAGCCGCTTCGGGCGCCGGAATTTTTCGCGCGGGTGTTTTTGGAAAACGGCGCCCTCACTTGGCCGAACGGTTTCGATCTTAGCCCGTGGAATATTCAAGAGCGCATGCGCGAAGCAGGTGAGCTGAAGACTGATAGCGTGGCGGCGGAGTGAGGCGGACGGTCGTCTATCTTCGTCGGTTCGACCGCATTGGTCCATATCGTCTGAAGCTTCAATTTATCGACGGCCTCGCTGGCGAGCGATCCGCGTCCAATTCTCGAGCCTTTCGCTGACCCGGCTTATTTCGACAAGGTGTTTCTGGATTTCGGGGCGCTCACTTGGCCGAACGGCTTCGACTGGCGCCCGGAAGCGTTGCATGCCGATATGCTGGCGGCAGGTGTACTGAAGTTTGAGGGTTTAGCAGCGGAGTGAAAACTTAGATTGTCACTCCCTTGTTTTCGAGTTTACCGGATCTACAGGTAACTTTGTCTTTGCTTCCATGCCGCGTATGTCCCAGCCCCGCTCGCGGCAGAACCAAGCGATAGCCGCGCCTCCTGCGAAGGCTACCAGTGCAACAGCGATTTGGATCTGTCTCCACTCTGTATGGCCGCCATGGAAAAAGGTTTTGAGAAAGAAAGAATAAAACCCGACTCCGATAATAGAGCTCATCAAAGGAACCAGAATTATCCTCTGCACAGGGCGGGAAGCGAATGCATACAAAAGCCCTGGGGTCCATGCGGGCTTGGAGAACCGCGATCACCAAGAATTCATCGCCTTCAATTGTGCCTCAGACAATGTGGGAACTTGCGGCGCAGGCGTGAATTCCATCCCCCAATTCTGGACGGGGGCGGAATAAGGCCGGAGTAGCGAGCGCTGTTCGCAAAGCCGCGTCTATTTTTTCGAGATAGGCGTCGGCCTGCGCTGGGCTCCAGCGGGTACTATAGAATCGCCAAATATCTTGAAGGTGTTGGTCCGCCGTTTCAGTGAGGCGGTAGTTTCTCATCCAGCGGCGCGGTCGGCGGAATCCATCACCCCGCCAGTGACGAACCGGCCCTCGGCGATATCAGACAGGCCGCCTTGAAGCGCTTGCCGCAGTGAATCGAGTTGTTGCGCTTCAAGCTGCGCGCGCGCTTCTGCCAACCGGCGCACCGCGTCACGGATCACATCCGTTTCGTCTGCGTAGCGACCGGCTTCAACTTCGGACCGGATAAAGGCCTCAAGGTCAGCGGGCAGGGCAATCGTCATTCGTCAACGCTAACATGCCTTTTGCGGCTTGGGAAATAGGGTCAGTTGGGCCCTAGCGCCCCAACGCCTTCACGATCTCTTCCGTCATCTTCTTCGCGTCGGCGAACAGCATCATTGTGTTGTCGCGGAAGAAGAGCTCGTTTTCCACGCCGGCATAGCCTGAGCCCATGCCGCGCTTAATGAAGAGTACGGTCTTGGCCTTTTCGACGTCGAGGATCGGCATGCCGAAGATCGGCGATTTCGGATCAGTCTTGGCGGATGGGTTTGTGACGTCGTTTGCACCAATTACGTACGCTACATCGGCCTGACCGAATTCATTGTTGATGTCTTCAAGTTCGAAGACTTCGTCATAGGGCACCTGCGCTTCGGCCAGGAGCACGTTCATATGGCCCGGCATCCGGCCCGCGACGGGGTGGATCGCGTATTTCACATCCACGCCTTCGGCTTTCAGCTTGTCGGCCATTTCCTTCAATGCGTGTTGCGCCTGCGCCACCGCCATGCCGTAGCCCGGCACGATGATGACCTTTTCGGCGTTCTTCATGATGAAGGCCGCATCGTCGGCCGAACCTTGCTTGACGGGTCGCGTTTCTTTTACGCCGGTCGGAGGTCCGCCGTCTGCGGCGCCGAAGCCGCCGAGAATGACGGAGATGAAGCTGCGGTTCATCGCCTTGCACATGATGTAGGAGAGGATCGCGCCGGAGGAGCCGACCAGCGCGCCGGTGATGATCAGCGCGTTGTTTTCAAGCGTGAAGCCAAGCGCCGCAGCGGCCCAACCGGAATAGGAATTCAGCATCGACACGACGACGGGCATATCCGCGCCGCCGATGGGGATGATCAGCGTCACGCCGATCATCAGCGACAGGATCGCGATGGCCCAGAAATGCCATTCCACCGTGCCGTGCGCCTGCACGGTCATCACGATGAGCGCAAGGATGCCCAGCGCCAGCGCGATATTGATCAAATGCCGCGCCGGCAAAATGATCGGCGCGCCGGACATATTGCCATTGAGTTTGGCGAACGCGATCACTGAGCCTGTGAACGTGACGGCGCCGATGGCGGTTCCAAGCGCCAATTCGATCAGGCTTTGCACGTGGATGGGCGCTTTGCCGCCGGCCAATATTGTGACCGCCGGATCGATGATGTGGAAGCTTTCCGGCGCATAAAATGCGGCGGCGGCGATCAGCACTGCGGCGAGACCAACCAAAGAGTGAAACGCAGCGACCAGCTGCGGCATGGCCGTCATTTTAATCTTGGCGGCGGTCTGCGCGCCGATACCGCCGCCGATCACGACAGCCGCACCGATCCAAAGCAGCGTTTGCCCGTTCAGCCTATCTTTCACGAGCGCCAAAGTTGTGATTACGGCGATCGCCATGCCGAGCATGCCGAACATATTGCCCTGACGGCTGGATTCCGGGCTCGACAGACCGCGTAGCGCCAGAATGAACAGAACGCCGGAACCGAGATAGAGGAGGGAGGCTAATGATGGATTCATTGCGCTGCACCGGCCTTGGCGGCGGGGCGTTCTTTTTTCTTGTACATCGCCAGCATGCGGCGCGTGACCAGGAAGCCGCCAAAAATGTTCACGGACGCAAGCGCGACTGCGATCGCGCCGGAAGCCTTGGCGATGAATGCGCCGCGCGCGCTCTCGCCGCCGTCAGCCATCAATCCAGTGGCTGCGGCGATTAAAGCGCCGACGATGACCACGGATGAAATGGCGTTCGTCACAGCCATCAATGGCGTGTGTAATGCCGGCGTGACCGACCATACGACATAATAGCCCACGAAAATCGCCAATACGAAAATTGCGAAGCGGAACACGGTTGGGTCGACGGCGTCCATTATGGATCCTTATCTCGGGGCGTAATGCGTCTTGCAGGCGTCGATATAAGTACGCGTAACGGACTCAGGTTTGTCCATCCAGGCGGTGGTGGCCGATTCTGCCGCGAGACGTCCGGCGTCGCCTTCAAATCCTGGTTCCTTGTCCATTAGCGCGAGCAGCAGCCAATAGAAGTTTTCGTTCGGGGAATCGCCTCTGGGTTCAGTTAGTCTGATGGGCGAAATCCCGGCGATAAAGGCAGTTGCACCGGCGCAATCGGCTAAAGTGATTTCAACGCCATTGGCGTCTGTCGTCTCCAGCGGCGCGGGCGTTGGCTCTGTCTGTTCGGTTGCGGACTTGTCCGCGTGCGTCTTTTTTTGCTCGGATTTGGGTGAGCAGGCGTTCAGTGCATATGCTGCGAAAAACGCAGCGATGAATGGCTTGAGCTTCGTGGACATTGAACGGCCTCCAGCGCCGGGCGGATTAAACGCCGCCCGCGAAAGTGGGATGGACGATCGCGCCGCCAATGGTGAGGGTCGCGCCTTTCACGATCTCGTCTTCCAGTTGCGGCGCAAACGCGCCGTCCTTCGAGACGAGCAGCGGCGTTAAATTCACCAAGTTCTTGGCGTAGAGCGCCGATGCGTCGGCGGCGATCCGCCCGGGTAGATTCGAAAAGCCCGCAATGGTCACGTCGCCCGCGCGCACCAATTCATCCGGTATCGAGAGCGGGCAATTGCCGCCTTGCTCAACGGCAAGATCGATAATGACCGAACCCGGCTTCATGCTGCGGACCATTGCTTCAGTGACGAGGACCGGCGCCGGCCGCCCAGGGATGAGCGCCGTCGTGATCACAATGTCCTGTTTGGCGATATGATCGGACACGAGAGCGGCTTGTTTTGCTTGATATTCGGCGGACATCGGTTTGGCGTAGCCGGCTGTCGTTTCGGCCTGCTTAAATTCTTCATCTTCAATTGCGACGAACTTCGCGCCCAGCGACGCGACTTGTTCTTTTGCAGCGGGGCGCACGTCCGTCGCTGTGACGATGGCGCCCAAGCGGCGCGCCGTGGCGATGGCTTGAAGGCCCGCGACGCCGGCGCCCATGACGAATACTTTTGCGGCGGCGACCGTGCCGGCCGCCGTCATCATCATCGGAAAGCCACGGCCGTAGAGATGCGCGGCCTCGATCACGGCGCGATAGCCTGCGAGGTTCGCTTGGCTTGAGAGCGCATCCATCGCTTGCGCCCGCGTGATGCGCGGGATGAATTCCATGGAGATCGCATGCAATTCTTTCTCGGCATAGGCCTTGAGAGAATCGCGATCGGCATAGGGCGCCAAAAGACCAACGAGCCCCGCGCCTCGTTTCATCGCGGCGAGTTCATTTGCAATTGGCCTGCGCACTTTGAAGACGAGGTCCGCGCCGTCCAGAGCAGATTTAAAGTCCGGCGCTATTTTGGCGCCGGCGTCGGCAAACTGAGAGTCTGGGATGTTCGCGCCGTCACCGGCTCCGGTCTCAACGATGACATCAATGCCTTGACTGGTGAAACGCTTCACGGAATCAGGCGTCGCCGCTACGCGAGACTCATTATCTCGGCGCTCCTTCAGCACCGCTAATTTCATGACTGCACCCCGCTGCCCGGCCGTTACAAGGGCCGGGCGCTTTAAACTTTGGCGCCGGCCAGCGCCATGAGAACGCCGACGACGCCGCCGAGGATCGCAAGAGCGATGACGGTGGCGATCCATGCTGCGCCCAATTGTAGGAAAAGGCCGCCAGCGATGCCCAGAGCGATGGCGGCGCTCAGCGCCACCCACCAAGACATCCCTGCCGCGAAGTGGAGAGTGGAGGCCAGAATAATCATGGCCGTGATGAGCGAGCCCCACCATGTGGCTTGCATAAAGAAATGCCAGGTCTCTTTTTGCTCGACGATTGGCATATCGCCCTTGTGGTAGTCGCCTGCGGAGCCCGCCATCCCCAAATCTCCAAAAATATGATGCTGGACGTCCTTCTAGACGTGTTTTCCCGCATGGTTCAAGGCTCGCCGCGCTAGTTTGGGCATTCTTCCGATACCCCCGGCGTGGCCGCGGATCCATATCGCCAAACGGTAATATTTTAATGCTGTGACAAGGGTTAGGCGGGCCCTGTCCTCAGTCCGGCCGTGATGAGAGCGGCGTCTTGTCGCGCCGCCAGCGCCGCTTGATCGAAGCCCTCGACCGCGGCGGCGAACAAATCGTGGAAATTGAGCTCGGCCCGCAAGCGCAAAAAGGCGGCGCCCAGACCGATTGCTGCGCGGTCCATGAAGACGAATTCGCGCGGGATCGTCACCGGTCCGTGAACTTTGAGCGCTTCTTTCACCGCCCAGGCTTCACGCCGGCCATATTCAGCCGGGCTGACGCCGTCGGCGGTTGTTCGGATGCGATCGTCGATCAGCGGTGCATAGATAAAGCGCGCCCAAATGGTCAGAGCGTCGACCGCGCCGGGGGAGAGGTTTTTGAATCCCCAGATCGTGTATGCGGCCTCGATTCCGGCCCTGTCCTCGGCCTTTAGCGCCCGCCACAGCGCCGCCACGCCTGCGACAAAGCTGGGCGGAAAGACACGGACACATCCAAAATCCAATAAATTCAATGTCTTGCCTTCATCGGCAAAGGCGTAATTGCCCAAATGCGGGTCGCCATGGATGATTCCAAAGCGGGCGAATGGCCGCCACCAGGCATTAAAAAGTAATTCCGTCAGATGGTTCCGAGTTTCCTGATCTGCCTCCACGAAGGCGGCCAATGGCGCGCCATCCAGCCACGTCATCGTCAAAAGGCGTTTCGTGCAGAGGTCTGGAAGGGTGTCCGGGATTCTGATGCCGGGCTGGTCCGCCAGCATTTGGCGATAGAGCGCAATGTGCTTGGCCTCCCGTTCGTAATCCAACTCCTCGCGTAGGCGCTCTGCGATCTCCTCGCCGATCTCGGTCGGGTCGATCACTTGGCCGAAGCGTTTGAACACGCCGAGCAGGGTTTGGAGCTGGCCGATATCCGCCTCCACGGCGCTGGCCATGTCCGGATATTGCAGTTTGCAGGCGAGCGCCTGTCCGCCGAGCGCTTCGGCACGATGCACCTGTCCTAGCGAAGCGGCGGCGGCTGCGGTGCGCTCGAAGGATTTGACCTTCGATTCCCACTCCGGTCCGAGCTCCGCGCGCATGCGGCGGCTGACGAATGGCCAGCCCATGGCCGGCGCATTGGTTTGAAGCTGACTCAATTCTTCGGCGTATTCGGGCGGCAGGAAGTCCGGCACCGTCGACAGCATCTGGGCCACTTTCATCAGGGGCCCCTTGTTGGCGCCGAGCGCCGAGCGGAGCGCCGATGCAATTTGTTTTTGCGCGTCGTCGCCGCCGAACAGGCGTGAGGCCCCCGCATTGGCGGCGGCGCCCGCAAGGCTTGCGCCCACTTGCGCCACGCGGCCGATGCGTGCGCTCAGGCGATTACGTTCTGGGTCGAGATCATCATTGGCCATGCGCTTCTATGTAGGTCCTGACTGCCGAGGAGACGAGGGGGCCGGTTCCGACAGATTGTCTTCCATGGCCAGGCGTGTACGTTGCAATGATTGTCTAATCTTCGACCATAAGGGCTCGCTACGGCGGTTAAATACGCTTGGCCAACAAAAACCCGCGAGTTGCACAACCATCAGTTCGATCCCATTGTTTGGAATGATTTCAAATTTCGCGATGGCGACGTAATCGTCGGACCTTACGCGAAATCCGGCACAATTTGGACGCAACAAATGGTGGCCCAGATGATGCTGGGCCCGGCCCCTTATATCGCTGTCGGTGCACTATCTCCTTGGGTCGACCTGCGCGTCCTGCCCAAAGACGTGCAGAATCCAGTCATAGAAGCGCAATTGCATCGGCTAGTGTTGAAGACGCATTTGCCCTTTGACGCGCTCGTTTATGCGCCGAAGGCGAAGTATTTTTTCGGACGAGACGGGCGTGATGTGCTTTGGAGCATGTATCATCACCATGTGAACGCCAACGATCTTTGGCGTCAGGCGCTCAATGACGCGCCGGGCCGGGTGGCGCCGCCGATTGAGCCTCGCGATTGAGCCTCGGCCCCAGGATATTCGACACTATTTTGAAGAATGGGTTGCCCGCGACGGCCATCCGTTCTGGCCCTTCTGGCAGAATATTCGCAGCGGGTGGGCCATCTGCGATCTGCCCAATAGCATGATCCTGCACTCAGCGGATTTGAAGCCTGACAAGCCTGGTCAGATGCGCGCTATGGCGAACTTTCTTGAAGTCGATGTCGCCGAAGAAAATTGGCCGCGCATTCTTGAATATTCTTCGTTTGACTGGATGAAGGCGAATGCCGCCAAGAGCGCGCCGCTGGGCGGTGTGTTCTGGGATGGCGGCGCTCAGACCTTCATCAATAAAGGGTCCATTGGCCGTTGGCGTGATAGGCTGAGTACGGATGATTGCGCGGCCTATGAGGCGCGTGCGATTGAGGCATTGGGAACGGTGCGCCCGCTGGTTGGCGGACGGGAGCGTCCGCCTATGACCCAGCGAAGGCAGGGCCTTTAGCAGGCTTTAAAAACTTTCCCGCGGCGGTGAGGTGAGCTGTCGCTGCAATTGCGCGAATTGTTCAGCATTCAAACGCATCAATTCATCGACCTTTGCAGTTAAGGTCATGATCTCGAGCTCTGCCTTTAGATTCACTTCGTAATCGTGTTGGGATGCTGCGCGGTCTTTCACCGTTTGCCGGTTTTGCGACATCATGATGATCGGCGCCTGTATCGCGGCGAGCATTGATAAAAGCAAATTGAGGAAGATAAAGGGGTAGGGATCGAAGCGTCCGTTGAGCGGCAGAATGAGCGCGTTGAGCGCGGCCCAGGCGACGAGAACGATGCCGAAGCCAATCACGAACGACCAAGAGCCGCCAATTTGCGCGACCCTATCCGCCATGCGGGCGCCGAATGTCGCTTGGCGATCCATGTCTGCTGTTATATCGCGGGCGATAGCGATATTTGGTGAGATTGCTTCCACGATCTGCTCCTTAGGTGCGTGTTCGGTTTGCCGGTTGCGCCGCGTCCATTTTTGCCGCGTCCATGTCGTCGTCCTGGCGTTCGCGCAATTGCGCGCGCAGTAAAGCAACGCGCTCACGATATTGCTCACCGTCGCCGTAATCTTGAAACAGCGCATAGCGCGGGTGGGCGCCGACAACGCGTTTGGCGTGTTTGATCGGACACCAATATTGCTCGGTGCGGGACGCCACCTCGCGCACGTAAGCGGCCACCCCATTGCAATAAGAACAATAGGCGCAATTGATCTTTTCGAGCGCGTTCAGATATTGCAGCGCCGCGCGATCGAAGATGAGGTACTTGCTGCGCTTCACCTGCTGGATGCCGTATACGCGAAAGCAGATCGCCTGATAAATCGACACCCAGACATCAAGTATGATGAAGGGAATGATCAGTGAGTAAATTAGGGGCGCGGTGAGAACGACGAGGGGCCGCGCCGTAAAAATGTACTTCGCAAGATGGCGGCGCATTTCCTTGTGCCTGCGGATAATTTCGGCTTCGAACACCGCCCGGCCGCGCTCAAGGCCGAAACCTAGTTTTGCGCGTTGCTGGGCGAACGCCTCTTCGAGTTCCCGTTCCGCAGAGCGTAGCCGTTCGATGATCGCGTCCAGATCCGAAGCCATGAAGTCGTCCCCGCAAGAGCAACCGGGCGCGCCTGCGCCAGTTGCGCGGCAATCTGGGGCGCTTTGAGGTGTGGCGCACGCAAAATTGCCGCGCCGCCTCGATTCGCCGCGCAAAAAGTGCTTCTATCGCGCCGCTGAGTGACGGAGAGCGATGATGAATATGCCGAATGCGACGGTTCAGCCCGACCGGTTTGAAAAAATGGGCGCGAAGCAATTCGCGGGCATCGATCGTTCTTATACTTTCTCCAATATGTTCGGCATTCCCGGTCAATGGATGGAGTTCGGCGCCCATTTCGGTAAAGTTCCGGGCCAGGTCGGCCGCCGCGCCTATGGAATCAGCCACAAGATGCGCCCCGACGGCATGGATTATATGGCGGGCGTCGAAGTTTCTTCCTTCGATGGGGCGCCTGCGAATTTTGCGCAGATCTCGATCGATGCCCAGACCTATGCGGTCTTCAAGCACACAGCCCATGTGTCGGCGCTGCCCGCGACGTTTCAGTCGATCTTGCAGCAATGGCTGCCGCAATCGGGGAAGCAGCCGGCGACTAGCCCGATGCTGGAAGTCTATCTTGAGGACTTCAATCCGCTTATGGGGATGGGCGGCATTGAAATTTGGATTCCGGTGAAGGAATAAAGCCGAGCAAAAGTTCTCGGGCCGGTTTTCGGCTCACCGGTGGATCCATGGCCTGGACGCAGACATATCAAGGCGACGAACCGCAGCGCATCAATAAGTGGATGGCGCAAGCGGGCGTGTGTTCGCGGCGTGAGGCGGAGGCCTTTATCGAACAAGGCTTCGTTTCGATCGACGGTGAAACCGTAACGGAGCCTGGGCGCAAGATTGAGGCGGGCCAAACGCTCGTCTTAAACGATAGTGCGCAAAAGGCGCTCGGCGCGCAGATGACCTTGGTGATCCACAAGCCCGAAGGCATGGTGTCGGCGCATCCAGAACCGCACCAGCAGGCGGCCTTCAGCCTTATCACGAGGGATCGGCTTTGGGCGCCGCGTGAGGATTTTGGACGCATCCGCATTCCCGCCGCGGACGATTCCTTTCCGCCCTTGGGGCGCCTGGATCAGGATTCTCGCGGGATGTTGCTATTGTCCGAGGATGGCGTTTTGGCCAAAGCGGTGATCGGACCCGAGTCCGAGATCGAGAAGGAATATCTGGTGCGGGTCCGGGGGGAAATCACAGACCGCAAGATCGCAGGGCTGCGCCACGGTTTGTATCTGGACGGCCGGGCGCTGCTCCCGGCCAAGGTCACTTTGATCGAGGATCAGCAATTGCGGATCATTTTGAAAGAAGGTCGCAATCGGCAGATCCGCCGTATGTGCGAGGCTGTCGGCCTTTATGTCAGCGATCTGCTTCGCATTCGTGTTGGCCCGGTTCAGATGGGCGGCCTTCCGGAAGGCATGTGGCGGCCGTTGCATCCGCAGGAGCGCACGGCGCTGATCGCAGCCTCAACGGATCAATCGGCGAGGGCAGTCGCGGGCAAGGTGAAGCCTTCCTTGCGGCCTGGTTCCGGGGGGCGGCCGGGCGCTCCCAAAATGCGACGTTAACGGATTATAGAGCTTGATATCCGCCAGATGCGATCTCTCAGGCTCTCAAATCTCCCCTCTTTCTTTCGGTTCGCGTCATTTCGGGCCAGATCCTTAAAATTCGTCCTATCCGCTTAAAGTCGACTTCAAACAATCGTGTCAGTTTGGGTGTGCTGAGGAAACTCAGTAAGCAAACAATTATCCATGCATAAGCATGAACACGGGTATGGGCGATGGCTAAAACGATTTTGATTGCGGATGACGATCCGACGCAACGCCGGCTCTTACAGGCGGCGGTGGAGCGGCAAGGCTTTTTGACTATCCAAGCCGAAGACGGCTCGCGGGCGATCGCCGCATCGAACAATTGCGATCTTGTGCTGCTTGATCTGGTGATGCCCGGCGTCACGGGTATGGAAGCGCTGCAGGCGATCAATGCAAACCGTCCGGAATTGCCCGTGATCGTCCTGACCGGTCACGGCGGTGTGGACACGGCCGTGCAGGCGATGCAAGCGGGCGCGGTCGACTTCCTGATCAAACCAGCGAGTCCGGAACGTATTATGGTGTCCGTGCGCAACGCGCTGAAGGTCACTGAATTGCAGACTGAAGTGAAGCGGTTGGTGAAGAAGCAAGACGGCGTCTTGGGCTTCGACGACATGATCGCCGGCGCGCCTTCGATGCGTCAGGTCGTGCGTTTGGGCCAACGCGCCGCGCAGTCCGATATTCCCGTTCTCATTCTTGGCGAGAGCGGCGCGGGCAAGGAATTGATCGCCCGCTCGATCCAGGCAGCCTCTGCGCGCGCCGGTAAGCCGTTTATCTCGGTCAATTGCGGCGCCATCCCTGAGAACCTTGTTGAATCGATTTTGTTCGGACATGAAAAGGGCTCGTTCACAGGCGCGCACGAAAAGCATCTGGGCAAGTTCCTTGAAGCCAATGGCGGCACTTTGTTCCTGGACGAAGTTGGTGAGTTGCCGCTCGACATGCAGGTGAAGCTGTTGCGCGTTCTGCAAGAAGGCGAAGTCGATCCGGTTGGCTCGAAGCGTCCTGTGAAGGTCAATGTCCGCATCATCTCGGCCACGAATAAGGATCTGCCGACTTTGATCGAGGAAGGCCGCTTCCGCGAGGATTTGTATTACCGACTGAACGTCTATCCAATCGAATCGCCGCCTTTGCGTCAGCGTCGTGAAGATATCCCGGCGCTCGTGAACCGCTTCATCGCGCGCTTCAATTCGGAAGAGGGCAAGTCGATTGAAGGCGCGAGCGCGCAAGCAATGGCGATGCTGAGTGCATTTGACTGGCCAGGCAATGTGCGCCAGCTGGAGAATACAGTGTTCCGCGCCGTGGTGCTTTGCGACGGCAAGGAATTGCAGTTGGAAGATTTCCCGCAGATCTCGGGGAATGTGCCTATTTTCTTGGAATTGCCGGCCGGGCCGACGCCGGGCGATGTGGTGGAGGCCGCGTTTGACGCGCGGGAAAAAGCCATGGCGGCCGCTGCGGCGTTTGAAGCGCCAGTGGGTGTGATCGACGAGAAGGGGGATATCCGCCCGCTGGTCGATATCGAGCGCGATTTGATTGCTTATGCGATCGACGTTTACGCCGGTCACATGTCGGAAGTGGCGCGCCGCCTTGGCATTGGCCGCTCGACGCTCTATCGCAAGCTTAAGGAATACGACCTTGAAGACCGCCTTCAGAGCGTGGCTTAAGGGTCTCTTCTAATCCGCGCGTCTACTCGCCGTGTATTTGGCGCAGGACGTGGGATATCAGTGTGAGAATAGTCCAGGGCGGGACGCTGCCCTGGACTATTTTTATATTTGAGGCTTCGCTCCTCTAGCCAGCGCGTCAGAATTCCCGAAAGATCGTCCCAAATTGGGGGACGTAGGTGGCTGCGAGCGTTGAGCAAAAGGATGATGCGCCCAAGAGTGGGGCGCATTCCATTTATCTGCAGGTTCTGGGCGCCATCCTGGTGGGGGCGGCGATCGGGCATTTCTACCCGGCGTTTGGCGAATCGCTAAAGCCGCTCGGCGACGCCTTCATCAAACTGGTGAAGATGATCATCGCGCCGGTGATCTTCTTAACGGTCGCCACTGGGATAGCGCACTTGAGCGATATGCGGCGCGTCGGCTCGCTCGCTGGTAAGGCGATGGCCTATTTCATCGTGGTGTCGTCGTTTGCGCTGGTGTTGGGCTTATTGGTCGGCAATGTGGTGCGGCCGGGCGCCGGGATGAATGTTGATCCGGCCACGCTCGACACCTCCGCCGTCGCCGATTACGTTTCCAAAGCTCACGATCAGACCATTATCGGCTTTTTGTTGAACGTCATTCCCAAGACGTTTGTCGGCGCCTTCGCCGAGGGTGAGATTCTGCAGGTGCTTTTCATCGCAATTCTGTTCGGCATTGCGCTGGCGGGGGCGGGCGAACGCGGCAAGCCGACGCTCGATCTTCTGGATTCAGTCGGCGTCGCATTCTTTCGCTTTGTTGCTTTGGTGATGAAGGCCGCGCCGATCGGCGCCTTTGGCGCTTTCGCCTTTACGATCGGCAAATATGGCATTGAATCGATCGTCAATCTCGCGTCGCTTGTGGCGACTTTTTATCTAACCTCCATTGCTTTTGTCGTCATTGCGCTTGGGGCGATCGCAGCTCTGCACGGCTTTTCGATTTTCCGCCTTATGGGCTATCTCAAAGAAGAATTGTTGCTTGTTTTGGGGACATCGTCTTCGGAATCGGCGCTGCCAAGTTTGATGGAGAAGCTGGAGCGCGCCGGGTGTTCGAAGTCCGCTGTCGGGGTGGTTGTCCCCTTGGGCTATTCCTTCAATTTGGATGGCACCAATATTTATCTGACGCTGGCCGCATTGTTCATCGCGCAGGCGACGGGCGTGCAATTGTCAGTCAGTGATCAGCTCACGTTGTTTGCGGTGGCGATCCTCAGCTCTAAGGGTGCGGCGGGCGTTACCGGCGCCGGCTTCATTACGTTGGCGGCGACATTGGCGGTGGCGCCGGCTGTGCCGGTCGCCGGCATGGCGCTGATCCTCGGTGTGGACCGCTTCATGTCGGAATGCCGTGCGTTGACGAACTTTGTCGGCAACGCCACCGCGACGATCGTTGTTGCGCGCTGGGAAAAGAACTTGGACAAGGAGCGGCTACACGCGGCGTTGCATGGCGCGCCTGCTCCGATTGCACGCCAACCTATTGAAGCGGACTACGATTGATGTGGCGTTGACTTCTGCGCCGGTTATTGTTTTTCCAGACCTATATTGGGTTTTTCAAGACGTATACTGGGCGTTTCACCGCGGCCTTTCAGATAAAGAGCGGCTGTCACCAGATCGTCGAGACTGGTGAATACACAGCGGGATTCTGAACTGGGCGCGAGATGAAAGCGTGCGCGCTCTTCGGCGCTTAAGGCTTTGCAGGGCAAATGCGTGATGGCGGCGCCAGTGGCCGTAGGCTCCAAAAGGGCATATGCGCCTTCGTCCGGCTTCTCTGAAATTTGCGCCACGAAGATATTGGGCGACACGCGATAGAGCGCAAAGTTCATCGGCCCTTCGGGATTGGTGATCGTGTAGATCTTGTTGGCGAGCGTGAGCGTGTTGTCTTCATCCTTCTTCCAAGCGCCGGAATCCTCAAGCTGCATCAATGCGTAAACGCCCGGCGTGAGGGGGGTTGCATAATCCGATGGCGGGATGAGCGGCTGAGCGGATTCAAAGACGCAAGCCGATAAAAGCCACGCTGATGCAAAAGCTGCGAGAGTCCAGATCCGCATTTTCGCACCCCTATGTCATCGTCCGATCAATCGGGTCCAGATCCGCAGTTTCGTTGTTGTCCCGCTTTGACCTTGTCCTCGATATGATCGGCAGATTACGGCTCTAGTTGGGTCAATTCGTCCCCGGCAAAGGTGATCGGAGCTTTTGGGGGCAACGGGAAAAGTTTTGTAAATCGCGCCAGGACTTTTTGATCGCCGGTGATCTTGGCGCCGGCCTTCATTGCTTGAGCGATGCTCTGGCCGCCATAGATGAGCGCCATGAGTGCGTTTGGATCGCCATCGAAGGTGATTTCAGCATTCGGCGCCACGCCGCGTTCGATCTCGAAATCTCCATTCTTGACGCTGGCGGTGAAGACTTGCCCATTCAGCACAAGGTTCAAGCGTGCGGTAAAGCCCTTCGATGCGTCCGAATTGAACATGGTGCGCAGGGACATGACGATGCCGTTGACGCTCATTGGCGTCCCTTCGGGCTTTGTGGGAGAGCGCGCGGCCCATTTGCCGAAGGCGCCGATGATGGGTTCAAGCTCTGTCGCCCAGGGCGTAAGTTCGTAGACAGATATCGAATTGGGTGGCGGCGTCTTGCGGCGCACCAGCAGATGCGCGTGTTCCAACTCGTCCAAGCGCTGGGTCAGCACATTGGGGCTGACGCCCGGCAATCCGGCGCGCAGATCCGAAAAGCGCTTCGGCCCCAGCATCAATTCTCGAACAATCAGCAGCGCCCAGCGTTCTCCTACGAGCTCCAAAGCGTGCGCGGCGCCGCAGGCGTCTTCATATTGGCGTTTGCTCATGATTCCAAAAGGGTTCTGCCCCGCCGACTCACATTCGCAAGGATATGACAGAATTTTAGTGTTGCAAAGTATAACTAGATAGTCCTAAATTAGGATCAATCACAGCGCTGCTGAAATAACGCCAGCGTCGTCCAGTCCCAATTGAAGTGACAGAAGATTCCAGTCGCGTTTGAACACCCAATAAAAGGAGAGACGCTATGGCGTATTTGCAAGGATTTGTCGCCGCCGCGCCGGCCAATCAAAAAGAGGCTTATCTCGCCACTGCGATTTTGTTCGCCGAAATTATGAAATCACATGGCGCCATCTTGGTGGTCGATGCCTGGGGTGATGACGTACCCGAAGGAAAGCTGACGTCGTTTCCGTGGGCCGTCAAAGCGGAGCCCGGCGAAGTGGTGACTTTTGGCTATGTTGTCTGGCCGTCGAAGGCGGCCCGCGATGAAGGTCAGAAGAAGGCCTTTGAAGATCCGCGTATGCAATCAATGGATATGCCTTTTGATGGCAAGCGCATGATCATGGGCGGCTTTGAAATCATCAGCCAGGTCTGATGGCGCGGACCGCCTACAAATCTGTTGACGATTATATCGCGGCGCAACGCGAAGAGCTGCAGCCTGTGCTGGAACAGGTGCGGGCTGCAATTCGCAAAGGGGCGCCGGGTTGCGTGGAGCTGATCTCTTATCAAATGCCTGCTTACAAAGCGGCGGGTGGATTGGTGATCTTCTTTGCGGGGTGGAAAGACCACTTTTCCATCTATCCGCTCACGGAAGACGTGGCGATGCAGTTCGAAAAGGACTTGGCGCCGTTTGAAAAAAGCAAGGGAACAGTTCGGTTTCCGCTGTCGCAAAAACCACCGCTGAAACTCATCGAGAAATTGGCCAAAGCGCGAGCCGCAGAAACCCAAGCGCGCTTTTTCGCAAAGCAGGCCGCTCAATCCAAAGCCTAGAGGAGAACAGGCAATGAAGGTGATGATCTTCGTCAAAGCTACGGATGCGAGCGAGAAGGGCGTTTTCGAGGATTCCACCGACTTGTTCGAAGCGATGGAAAAGTATAACGAAGCGCTGGTCAATGCCGGCATTCTGCGGGACGGCGACGGCTTGACGCCGTCATCCGCGGGGAAGCGTGTGGTTTTTGATGGTGAGACGCGCACGGTAAAAGACGGACCTTTCGGCAATCCGAATGATCTGGTCGCTGGCTATTGGATCTGGGAAGTCAAAGATTTGAATGAAGCGGTGGCGTGGGTGAAGAAGTGCCCCAATCCAATGCCGACGAAATCGGAGATTGAGATTCGACCATTTTATGAAATGGAAGACTTGGCCGATCACATGAACCCTGAACGCGTGGCTCAGGAAGAACGTCTTCGCGACGCGCTCGGCAATCGCTGACCGCGAGAGCTTCGCCAATAAAAAAGCGCCGGAGCGATCCGGCGCTTTTTCTTTTGGTTTTTTCAGAACGGCTTATTCGGCGTCCGACGTTTCGATTTCGTCGGCCGCGTCCGCGTCGTCTGCAGCGCCGATCGGCTTCAGCTTGGGGCCGTCTTCCAGTTTACGCTTGCGCGCTTCTGAACGGGCTTTGGCTTCCGCGGCTTTTGACACAATGGCGTCGAGCTCGATCTGGGTGCACAGGCCGAGCGTCACGGGATCGACTGGTTTGATGTTTGCGGAATTCCAGTGCGAGCGATTGCGCACCGCTTCAATGGTCGCCTTCGTCGTGCCGAGCAGTTTTGCAAATTGAGCGTCCGGCACTTCCGGGTGGTTGCGCACCATCCAGGCGATGGCGTCTGGGCGGTCCTGGCGACGTGACACCGGCGTGTAACGCGGCGGGGCTTTCTTGGTGATCGCTGCGGCGTTCAGCGGGGTGGACGCCTTCATGCGGTAATCTGGATCCTTCTCCGCTTTTTCGATTTCGGCGCGTTCAAGGTCGCCGCGGGCGATCGGATCGGCGCCCCGGATCGAGGACAGGCCTTCTTTCTGCGCCAAGTGCGTGACTTCTAATTCGTGCAGCCCACAGAAGTCGGCGATTTGCTCGAAGGTCAGGCTGGTGTTTTCAATCAACCATACGGCGCTGGCTTTGGGCATCAAGATGGACATGGCGGACCTCTCGGAAACGGCTGAACAGCAATCATCCGCGACAAAAAGTGCAGTGATAACAGCTGTTTGAAATGATAACGCCCGGCCTTTCGGCCGGGCGGGTAAAGACAAAGCGTCTTCTAAGCGGCAATATAACGGCATTCCGCGCCAGAGCAATGCGCGCTTTTGGGGCTAAGCTTTTTGATTTGGGCACAAGGATCGGAGTGCGGCCTGCTCCGGCGGGCGCCAACAATGCCGCATGGATAATCCAGTCATTCTTTTTGAAGATCCGGCCTCGGCGGAGGAAGCGCTCTTTGCGGCGGTTTCCGGGCGGGATCGGTCCGCGGACGGCCAGTTCGTCTATGCGGTGCGCAGCACAGGAATTTATTGTCGGCCGTCCTGTCCTTCGCGGCGGCCGCAATTGAAGAATGTCGCTTTTTATTTGAATCCAGAGGCCGCGGAGGCGGCGGGCTTTCGAGCCTGCAAACGCTGTCGGCCGCTCGAAGACGATAAGGCGTCCGCAATTATCGCCGCGGCTTGCCGCCGTCTCGATATAGCGGAAGACGCGCCCGCTTTGGCGGACCTGGCGCATAAGGCAGGCTTTAGCCCCGCCCATTTTCAGAAAATGTTCAAGGCGGCCTTGGGCGTTTCGCCATCCGCCTATTTTCGGGCTCGGCGCGCAGACAAAGCCCGTGCTGCTTTGCTCGCCGGCGGCGGTGTGACGGAGGCGATCTATGAGTCCGGCTTCAAGTCGTCTGGACGGTTCTATGAGGCGTCGTGCGCAATGCTTGGGATGATTCCATCCGCTTATCGCCAAGGGGGCAAGGGAGAGCGGATCACCTTTGCGATTGGTCAAAGCGCGTTGGGCGCCGTGCTTGCGGCGTCTACTGAACGCGGCGTCTGCGCGATCCTTCTGGGTGACGATCCGGAGGGTCTTGCGGAGGATCTTCAGCGCCGCTTTTCGCACGCAGAATTGATTGGCGGGGACGCCGCCTATGAGCAAATCTTGGCGCGCGTGGCGGCGCTGGTGGAACACCCGGCGAAGGCGTTTGATTTGCCGCTCGATATTCGCGGCACGGCGTTTCAGATGCGCGTTTGGGCGGCTTTGCGGCAAATCCCGGCCGGCGGCGTTGCAGATTATGCCGAGATCGCGCGCCGGATTGGTGCGCCTAAAGCTGCGCGGGCTGTGGCCCGCGCTTGCGCCGCCAATCCGCTCGCCATTGCGATCCCGTGCCACCGCGTTGTGCGGCGCGACGGGCATTTATCGGGTTATCGCTGGGGTCTTGAGCGTAAGCGAGACTTGCTGAATCTGGAGCTTGCGGCGGTAGAGAGCGCTCCATCTTGAAGCTTTGCGTCAGAAAATTCGAGCTTGAGCGTCACTATTCTGAGCGTTGCGCACAATGCGCAGCGCCCAGGCTCTCGCCGAGAAATCGGCGCAAGGCTTGATCATGCGGCGGCGTGCGGCCTTTTCATTCGGTCAGAAGCACGATCTTTCCTCTATGCGCGCCGTTCTGCATCCGTGTGAGTGCGGCTTCAGCGTCCGCAAGCGGGAATCGCGTATCGATGACGGGCGTGAATGCGCCTTTTGCGATGAGGGGCCAGACATTCCGTTCGATTGCCCCCGCGAGCCGCGCTTTTTCGGAATCCGGGCGTGAGCGCATGGTTGAGCCAGTGATGGTGAGGCGCTTTAGCATCACACGCATCAAATCGCCCTCGATCGTCGAGCCTTCTAGGAAGGCGATGTAAACCAGCCGCCCGAATTGGCGCAGCACATCGAGGTTTTTCGCGAAATAGGGTGCACCGACCATGTCGAGGACCACATCCACGCCGCCGGCGTCTTTTATGATCTGCGCGAAATCCTGGGTGCGGTAATTGATTCCCTTAGCGCCAAGTTGTTCGCACAGCGCGACCTTCTCCGGGGCGCCTGCTGTGGCGAACACGTCGGCTCCCCAAGCTTTCGCCATTTGAATTGCGGTCGTGCCGATGCCGCTGGCCCCGCCATGGATCAGCAAGCGTTCACCGTCTTTCAGCGCACCGCTTTCGAAGACATTGGCCCAGACGGTGAAGATAGTTTCCGGCAAACACGCCGCCTCCGCAAAATCGAGAGCGGCGGGCTTCGGCAAAACCGAACCTTCTTGTGCGACGGCGTATTCGGCGTAGCCGCCGCCTTGCAAGAGTGCGCAGACAGCGTCGCCGGTGCGCCAGCGCGTAACGCCCGCACCAAGGTCTGCGACTTCCCCCGCGACCTCAAGACCCAACACGGCTGATGCGCCTGCCGGCGGCGGATAGAAGCCGCTGCGTTGGATCAAATCGGGCCGATTCACGCCTGCGGCGCGAACGCGGATCAGGATCTGTCCCGGTCCCGGAACAGGGCGCAGCATCTCGATAAGGCTTAGGGCTTCGCCTTTTTGCGGCGGGGCGATAGCGCGCATGGTGGCTTCGGACGGCATGAAATTCCTCTGTCAGGCGGCGCGCACCAGGCGACCGGCGCGTGTTGCGTGCTTTACGTCTGTGCGCCACCGATTCTAGGCTAGCAGCGGCTAAGACTTATGTTGAGGCGAAAAGGAGGGCGTTACGTGAGCGTCGAAGACGAATTTCTCCCCAGGCCTAAGGCGGTGAAGAAGCTGGAGGATATGGGCGTCGAGGAAATCAAGGAGCGCATTGCGTTGCTTGAAGGTGAGATCGAGGCCTGCAAAGCCATGCTGCAGCGCAAAGGTTCGGATCGGGCCGCCGCCGATGCGTTTTTCTCGAAAAAGGGTTAGCGCGGGGCTTTTATTGGCGCCGGAAGAGTCTTGGCCTTGGCGTTGCAGCGTTATACTCGCGATTCGTGTGGTTTGAGGCGTCATATGGCTGAAGAGGCGATTACTGGTTCGATCGGGGATGATTCGCGCGGGCGGATCATTGCCTTCGCCGATTCAGAATTATTCGAACGTGCGTTTGCCGAGGGCATGCAATTGGTTGAGGAAACGGCCGCCTATCTGGATGGGCCGGGCCGCCAAGAGTCCAAATTATTGCCGAAGGCCATCGCGCTTGCTTATGCCGGCGAGAGCATGCGTCTGACCACGCGCTTGATGCAGGCCGCCTCTTGGCTTTTGGTTCACCGCGCTGTGCGGGAACGCGAGATGAACCCCACCGAAGCGGCGCAGGAGAAATACCGCATTGCGTCTCGGACATTGTGTGAGGGCGAGCCCTTTGAAGGCCTCGATGACTTACCGCTGCGTTTGCTGGACTTGCTGTTGCGCTCACAGCGCCTCTATCAGCGCGTCCGCCGCTTCGACGATCAAATCTATAGCGAGCAAGAAGCCCCTGAAAACGCCGTGCAAACACAGCAAGATCGTTTGCGGGAAGCGTTCACGGCGCCGGCGTTCGGCCGTCGTGTGGACGATTTTTAGAAGCTCAACGCGTCCAATTGCGCAAAACAAAACCGCCGCCCATTGGGCGGCGGTTTTTCGTTTCAGCAATCGCTGGACGCTTACTTCTTCAAGAAGCCCTTGAACTTGTCGTTGAACTTCGACACGCGGCCGCGCTCGGCGATCTGCATAGAGCCGCCCGTCCAGGCTGGGTGAGACTTCGGATCGATGTCCAGGTTCAGCGTAGCGCCGTTGCCGCCCATCGTGGAGCGTGTCTGATAGGAGGAGCCGTCCGTCATCGTGACGGTGATGAAATCATAATTTGGGTGCGTATCGGCCTTCATGGCGCAAGTCCGTCTGCTAAAGGGCGCGGCCCGATGGGCGCTCCCCTGTAAATTGGAAGGCGGGCCTATAGCGGACCCCGGACATTAAGGCAAGCGGGGGCCGCTTTTCGCGCGCGCCTCCTTGGGAAAATCTGGCGCACTCAGGCCCTTGCGGCGTCGCATGCTAGCGTCCAGGGGCGGGGAGGTCCATTCTAAGGCCTGGCGAGGGGCGAGGCGTGAATTTCGGCATTTTTTGGCGGGTATTTGTCGCTGGCTGCGTGGCGGCGGCATTGATCAGCGGCTTTATCTTGGTCCGCGTGAAAGCCCGTATGGGCGATTTCACAACCTTAAAGCCGCACTTTGAGGGGGCCTGCGTCCGGGCGCTCAATCTACCGGGCGCGGAGGATATGGCCATTGACCGGAAGGCCCGGCGGGTCTGGGTGTCCTCTGACGATCGGAGAAAGCCTGGCGGGCGCGGCGCCATCTATCTGATGCCTTTGGACGGCTTTCAATCCGCACCCATGCGCATCGACGTGACGCTGGGCCAGCCGAAGGACTTTCATCCGCACGGCATTTCGCTTTGGACTGGGCCTTTCGGTGAACAGACTCTGTTCGCTGTGAACCATCCGCGCGGCGGAGGCTCCCGCATTGAGATTTTCGACGTCGACGCCAGCGGTCTTCTGAAGCATCGCTCCAGCATACCGGCGGCGGCGTATCCGCGTCTGAATGACGTGGCAGGCGCCGGCCCCGACGCTTTCTACGCAACCGTCGAGAGCGTTCACAAACTGGGATCGTGGCGGGAGCGGGTCTTGCTGCTGACGCGCGAAGAATCCGGCTCCATCGTGTTTTGGAGTGCTGGGAAATACTGGCGTGTGGCGACGGGACTCAATTTTGCGAACAGCGTCGCGCTCACGCCGGACGGCGCCACGCTTTATGCAACGGGCACATTCGGCAAGGATCTGCGCATCTATAATCGTGATCCGGACACGAGCGCATTGAAGCTACGGGAAGTCGTCTATTTGGGGAGCGCGCCGGACAATATCGATATCGCGGCGAACGGCGATATCTGGATCGCGGCGCACCCAAAGCTCTCGGATCTGCTGGCGCATATGTCGAATGCAAAGGCGCGCGCGCCTTCACAGGTCTTGATCGTTGCGCGTGATCCGTCCGGGCAGGGCGGCGATGTGCATCAAATTTTGCTGTCGAACGGCCAGGATCTGTCCGCGGCGACGATCGCCCTATCGGATGGCGATCGCCTTATTCTGAGCGGCGCGTTTGACGATCATGCGCTGGTCTGCGTCGCGCCGCAGGAATCCAGGCGCACCGTCTCCTATCGTTTCATGTCGAAAGACTGACGCATCGGTTTGGGTCAATCAAACAAGATGAGGCCGACGGATCGATCGCTATTTCTTGACGGACGCCAGCACATCGGCGAATTGCGGCGTCAGGCTGGCGTTTCCCGCCAGGATGTCGCCATGCGTCGGTTCAGCGCCGTCCAGTCCGCGCACAAAGCCGCCGGCTTCTCGCACCAGCACAATGCCGGCTGCGATGTCCCAGGGCTGCAATCCGCGTTCCCAAAAAGCGTCGAAGCGTCCAGCCGCCACCCAGGCCAAATCCAAGGCGGCCGAGCCGAAACGGCGGACGCCCGCCACCTTATCGCTGATCGCCGCGATCTCGCGTGCGAACACGTCGTGACCGGTCTTACCGTGATACGGGATGCCTGTTGCGATGACGGACTCATCCATGCGCATGCGGCCTGCAACGCGAATGCGGCGGTCGTTCAAAAACGCGCCGCGCCCTCTCTCGGCGCTGAAAATTTCGGCGCGCGAAAGATCATAAACAACGCCGGCGACCAGATCACCGTCACGCTCCAGGCCAATTGAAATCGCATAATGCGGCATGCCGTGGAGGAAGTTCAATGTTCCATCCAAGGGGTCGACGATCCAACGGTGTGTTCTATCGCTGCCTTCGATGACGCCGCGTTCTTCCATCAAGAAGCCATAGCCGGGGCGCACGCGTGAGAGTTCTGTGAAGATAACTTCTTCGGCGCGCTTGTCGGCTGCCGACACGAAGTCCGACGGTCCCTTGCGCGACACCTGAAGATTTTCAACTTCGCCGAAATCGCGCGCCAGCGAACGGCCGGCCTTTCGGGCGGCGCCGACCATGACGGTGAGAAGCGGTGATACGGGCGGCATTCAATCAATCCAATAGCGGCTTTCGCGCGCCGTTTTCGGGCGGCGGTTCAAAAATCCGTCGCGGTAAGTCGAACGCGATTAATCGGCGCGATTAGTCGGCGCGCTTCACGTAAGACCCGTCTTCGGTGTTGACGATAATCTTTTCGCCGATGCCGACAAAGGGTGGAATGGACGAACGCACGCCGTTGCTTAAAACGGCGGGCTTGTAGGAATTCGCGGCCGTTTGGCCTTTCACGCCAGGTTCGGTGTCGGTCACTTCGAGGATGACAGTGTCCGGCAATGTGATGGCGACGGGCTTCTCTTCATAAAGCTCCATCGTCACCTTCATGTTTTCGACCAGATAAACGGCTTGATCGCCGACCCAATCGCGCGCGATTTCGATCTGTTCGTAGGTGTCTTGATCCATGAAGGTCAGCATGTCGCCGGACTCGAACAAATAGGTGAAGTCCTTCGTATCAAGACGCACGCGTTCCACTTTATCCGAGGAACGGAAGCGCTCATTCAGCTTACGTCCGTCCGCCAGATTTTTCATCTCGCAGGTTTGAAAGGCGCCGCCCTTGCCGGGCTTCACGTGCTGGGTCTTCACCACTGTCCAGAGTTGGCCCAGGTGCTCAAGAACCATGCCTGGACGCACGGAATTGCCGTCGATCTTCATAAAATCATCTCAATGTGAAAAAGCGGCCGGACCATAGCGGCGAGGTCCCCTAAGGGCAAGTTAAGGGGTGGCTTTGAGGGTAGGACGCGCCTTTGGCGCGCGAAAACCGAAAGGTCCCCCTTTTCCGGCGAAGATCAGCGGCGATATAAGGCCTTAACCCCAATTCAGGTGGGAGGAGAAAAAGCATGGCGAATTTATACGATATTCCCGTCAAAGCGATCGACGGCAAACCGGCGTCCTTGGGCGATTATAAGGGCAAGGTTCTTTTGGTGGTGAACGTCGCTTCGGCTTGTGGCCTCACCCCACAATATGAAGGCCTGGAAAAGCTCTATGCGGGCTACAAGGCCAAGGGCGTGGAAGTCTTGGGCTTTCCGGCCAACAATTTTGGCGCACAAGAGCCAGGCACTGATGAAGAGATCAAGGAATTTTGCACATCGAAGTTCGATGTGAAATTCCCGATGTTCTCGAAGATCTCCGTGCGCGGCGACGATCAGCACCCGCTTTACGCCGAATTGGTTTCTCAAAAGCCGAAAGCGACCCCGCAACCGGGCGGTCAATTGCTCGAAAAGCTGAAGGGCTATGGCTTGGCGCCGGCGACTGAAACTGAAGTCGCCTGGAACTTTGAAAAGTTCATCATTGGCAAAGACGGCAAAGTGGCCGCGCGCTTCCACCCGGACGTTGCGCCAGATTCGCCTGAGCTTCTCGCTGCGATCGACAAGGCGCTCGCAGCCTAAAGGTATAATTAGAGCAGCGGTTTTTGCGCCTCGACGGCGGCCTTGGCCACTTCGTCGGGGCGCAAAATCTTTTCAAGGCCGCCTTTGAGTTTGGCGCGATCTTGATCGTATTCCGGCGCGCCAGATGCGCCTTGCGCATTTGAGCGCAGCACCCAGACATAGGCCTGTATCGGATCGCGCGCGATCCCTTCGCCGGTGGCGAGAGCGTAAGCGTACAGAAATTGGCCTTCCGCATCGCCGGCTTTGGCGGCCTTCGCGAACCAATTCGCCGCCCCGCCCTTGGATGGCGCTTCACCCGTTTTGCCTTGGTAGAGCATGAGGCCGTAATCAGCCATCGCGGCGGCGTGGTTTTTGTCCGCCGCTTGTTTCAGACGCCGGAGCCCCGTGGGGAGGTCTTGCGGAACGCCGTCGCCGTCAATTTCTAGAATACCCAAAGTATAAGCGGCGTCTGCGTCGCCGCCGTCAGCCCCGCGCTTGAGCCATTTTACGGCTCCTGCCGTATCGCGCTTACCGAGGCGGGCGTTGAGCAAAGCGCGGCCTAAGAGGCTGGCTGCATCCGTGCGGCCCAGCTCCGCGGCGCGGGAGAGGAAGGCTTGCGTTTCCTCCGGGCTGATCTGACCTTTATGGTCGAGGCCGAGCCGGCCAAGCGCAATCAATGCGTCGACGTCATTTTTCTCGGCCGCTTGGCGGTAATATGCGACGGCGCGCGCTTCATCTTTTTTGCCGCCGAGCCCCTGTTCGAACATGAAACCCAGCATGGTTGCGGCTTTGGAATCGCCAGAATTGGCTAAGGGTTCTGAAAGCGCGCGCGCTTCTTCCATGCGCCCGGCGCGATAGGCGGCGAGGGCGCCCTCGAGCGGCGCGGGCGCTGCGGCGCCGAGCAAGACGGCGCCAAGGGCGCTAAAGCCCAATGCCGAGAGCGGCCTCTTATTGCGTGTTGAATCCGCGCTCGCGGTGCGTGCAGGCTCTAATTGGCCTGAGATGCTGAGAATATCGCCTTGAATTCCCGGACGGCTGTCGCCGGGCCCTGCGGGTGCAGCCAGATCCCAGCTGAGACCGCTAGAAAGTCCGCGCCCGCTTTCACCAAAGTCGTCGCGTTCTGAGTTGTGATTCCGCCGATCGCCACGCATGGTATTTCGAATATTTCCTGCCACCATTCCAGTATTTCTGGATTGGCTTGTGCCTTAGGCGCTTTTGTGGCGGTCGTGAAGAAGGCGCCGAATGCGACATAGTCTGCGCCCTCTTCGCCTGCGACCATCGCGAGGTGGCGGGAATCATGGCAGGTGACGCCGATGATCTTGTCGAGGCCGAGAATGCGGCGCGCGTCT